>Ga0209739_100383_pt1 | contig 18532 bp, 24 predicted proteins | sample JossMetagenome_2_FD_184729 | JGI IMG/M metagenome (GOLD analysis project Ga0209739, IMG submission 184729) | Hot spring sediment microbial communities from Joseph's Coat, Yellowstone National Park, USA - JC3_ASED (SPAdes) (version 3) | ecosystem: Environmental > Aquatic > Thermal springs > Hot...
CCGCCGGGCATAGACTCCAGCCCAGCCGCCTTAAGCCTCTCCAAAACCTCTCTATAGCTCATCCTCTCCCGCCTCGCCAGATACTCCACCTCGAGGGGGGAGAGGGCGTGTATTGCGATGTGAGGCGTCTTGCTCTTTATGGCGCGGAAAAGCTCCTCGAAGTACTCTATGCCGATCTCAGGGTTGACTCCCCCCTGGATCAACACCTGCCTAATGCCGTGGCGGGCGTCGACTGCAAGGACTCTCTTCACCGCCTCCTCCACGCTGTACGTATACACCTCGGGGTGCCTCGGCGGCCGGTGGAAGGCGCAGAAGCTACAGCCAACCACGCAGACGTTAGTATAGTTCAAAATCATGTTAGATATAAACGTGGTGGTGTAGCCGTACATCCTCCGCCTGATCTCGAAGGCGCGTCTCCCCAGCTCCCAGAGATCTTCTCTCAGAAGCTCCTCGATCTCCTCCCTCTTCGGCACAGCCGCCTCGGCGATCTGCACATATTCGTGCGGATGCGCCTATTTAACTGTTTTATAGACCCAACGGCTGGTCTCTGTGGTCTCCGCGTTTGAGGTCATGGAAATGGCGTTGAGGGGGCTCGACCGCTCAGACGCCCTATACCTCATGCGGGAAGCCGACATATTCACCCTAGCCCAAGCCGCCGAGGCGCTGACGCAGAAGTTCTTCGGAGGCGTGGTCACCTTCGTCAACAACGTGGTGATTAACTACAGCAACATCTGCGTGGCCAAGTGCCCCATCTGCGCCTTCTATCGCCTCCCAGGCCACAGAGAGGGCTACTTGAGGAAGCCGGAGGAGGTGGCATCTATGGTGGAGCTCTTCGCGTCGAAATACGGCGTAACGGAGCTCCACATAAACGGCGGCTTCAACCCCTTCCTCACGCCGGAGTACTTCGACGAGCTCTTCCGCGCCGTAAAGCGGAGGACCCCCCACGTCGTCATCAAGGGGCCCACCATGGCCGAAGCCGCCTACTACGCGGAGCTCTGGCGCATGAGCGTCAAGGAGGTCCTGTCCCGGTGGAAAGACGCCGGGCTAGACGCCATCTCCGGCGGCGGCGCCGAGATATTCGCCGAGGAGGTCAGGAGGGTGGTTGCCCCCCACAAGATCTCGGGCGAGCAGTGGCTGGAGGTGGCCAAGACAGCCCACGGGCTGGGCATACCCAGCAACGCCACGATGCTCTACGGCCACGTGGAGCGGGATGAACATGTGGTTGACCACATCTTCCGCGTGAAGGAGCTCCAGGAGAAGACCGGCGGACTCCTCCTCTTCATCCCCGTCAAGTTCAACCCGCAAAACACCGAGCTCCACGCGAGGGGCGTGGTGAAGACCCCGGCCCCCTCCACCTACGACGTCAAGGTGGTGGCGGTGGCGAGGCTGATACTCCTCGACAAGCTCAAGGTCGCTGCCTACTGGCTCTCGGTGGGCAGGAAGCTCGCCTCCACCCTCCTCCTGGCAGGTGCCAACGACCTCGTGGGCACCATGTACAACGAGGCCGTCTTGACCTCCGCCGGCGCCAGACACAACGCCACGGTAGAGGAGCTGGCCGCCGTCGCCCGAGAAGCCGGGAAGACGCCGGCGCTCAGAGACACCTTCCACTGGGTGTTAAAGACGTTGTAACAAACGCACCCAAGCAAACCTGTTACACGAATATGTGGCCATTAGCCTTTTCTGACCTCCTCCCCGCACTGGGGCTTCCCACCTCTTGGGCGGTTCATAGGCGCCCCCGGCCGGCCTTCAGCGGCCCCTCTGGCCGTAGTCATGGGGCTACCCGGGCCAGCACCGTCGGTCATACGCCCACGTCAGTGGGCCTAGGTGCAGAACTCATGCCGTTAAAAACATCCATTCCCGCCTTAAAGGGCGTGGTTTTCATTGTTTCTTTTATAATACACGCAGTTGTTGAGGTGTGGATCTCAACAGGCTTGTGGAGATGCAGATAGCGTTTTCGCGGGAGAAGTTTCCCCAGTTTTGGGAGATACGAGACGGTCGTGACCTCGCCCTCAGGCTGGAGTATTTAACCAACGCCTTGGCGGGGGAGGTGGGGGAGGCGGCTAACTTGGTGAAGAAGGTGGTGAGGGGCGTGGTGTACGGAAGAGGCGACGTGAGGCTTGAAGACGTGAGGGAGCAACTGGTGGAGGAGGTCACAGACGTATTCATATATCTCTTGACCATCGCCGGGCTCCTCGGCATAGACTTGGAGAAGGCCTACTTCCAGAAGCTCGAGAAAAATAAGAGGAGGTTTTAGCCGGCGCCCCTCTCATGGGCGGCCCGCCGGGCCGACTCCGGGGCTGATCCTGCCGGGAGAAAAATGGGCCGGGTTTTATATGCCTTCAGCCTTTGCGATCTTCTCCTCGATGAAAACCTCCTTGTCCATCCGCCGGTCGATCTTTATGGTGTAGGAGATGCGTTGCGCCCCCATCTCCGCCAGCGCCGCCTCTATCTTGGCCAGGAGTTGCGCCAGCTGGTCGTAGGTGTCCACCTCTATATCTGTGAAGCCTGCCCCCGTCTTGTACCTAAGCCCAGACCCTCTTATGACCTCGGTAACGCGTTTGACGTATTTCGAGAGGCTGGGCGAGCCGGTCCCCAGCGGCACCACCGACAGGCTGACAACCATCTTGGCCATGGGAGAAACAACAACTGTTTTTAAATAGTGCGGAAACATCCATGTGAAGAGGATATCCACGGGCATTGAGGCGCTGGACAAGGCGCTTGAGGGCGGCATACCCCAGGGGTCTTGGGTCGTGGCGACGGGGGAGCCCGGCGTGGGAAAGTCTATCCTCTGTATCCACTTCGCCTACGCGGGGCTTAGGGCGGGCGACCCCGTGGTGTATGTAACTACGGAGCAGGAGTTCCGCGACGTGATGGAGCAGGCTAAGCAACTGGGGATGGACTTCTCCCAGTTCTCGGTCTACAGCATCGCGTGGCGAAAGGAGCCGGAGGAGCTCCCGGAGATCGTGGTTATCGACATATTCGGCCTGCTTAAGGTGGCTAGGCAACTGACGGAGAAGGCTAGGGGGGAGAGCCCGGAGAAGGTGCGGCGCTACGCCGCGCTCTCCATCGACACGTTGATAGAGGCCATAAACGAGGCCTACGAGATCTTGGCCGTGGCTAAGGAGCGGGGGGCGCCAGAGCGCCACGTCCGGCTGGTCATCGACTCCATGTCGGCCTTCTGGGTAGACAGGCCGGTCATGGCGAGGAAGTACTCATACCAGCTGAAGATAGCGACACACAGGGAAAACGTAACCGCGATGCTGACGAGCCAATACGCGCCGACGACAAGGCAGGCCTACGGCTTCGGCCTGGAGCACATAGCCGACGGCGTCATCCACATGTGGATGGACGAGGTGGAGGCGGTCAAAGAAATCAGGAGGTGGCTCATCATAAAGAAGATGAGGATGACTAACCACGCCACAAGGGCCTTCAAGGTGAAGATAGAGCCCGGGAGAGGCATCGTCCTAGAAAGCGTATAGCCGCGGCCTCAGCGGTAGACAGCCCTAGCGGTCTTCCTCCACTTCTCCAACACGGCCTGCGCGTCGGGGCCCGGGTCGCCCGTCTTTATGTACCGCCAGAAGCTGGGTAGGTGTGGGTTGCCCGTCGTGGCGTCTTCGAGGGCCAGGGCAACCGCGGTGGGGACGTCCCTGCCGGCGGCGGCTATGGCGGGGAGGCTGAGGTTGAGATCCTTGGCGGCTAGGTAACACATCATTCTATATCGCCGCGGGCAGTGGGCAACCACCTCCTCCACAAGCCTCTCCTCCCTCTTTATCTTCTTAACCACCGGCCTGTTTCTAAAGGTCAGGGAGGCCCACAGGTAGCGAAGCTTCATCAACTGCTCCACAGCCCCTCTGGTTCCCAGTTTTAAAAACGTTGCCTTGATATTACCCTCGCCGCTCGGCGGCTCCGCCGCCGGGCCTCCACCTAAATCTTATGTATTCCCTCCCCCCGACGCGGGTACCCTTCGCTACTACCACCCTGAGTATGTTGGGCTCCGGCGTCTCCACCTCACCTCCAAAAAGCCACTCAAAGACCTCGGCCCCCTCGGGGAGGACCCACACAGCCTCGTAGTCGTACCCCGCAACCTCCTCCTCGTAGTAGTTCTCGTAGAGGTTATCGCCCTCCCTCAGCGGCGCTGGGAAGCTCCCTATGAAGGTGATGTAGGGCCGCGTCGGGCTTCCCCTCAGCGCTATGTAGACGTCGTGTATGAGAGGCCTCACCCGCTGGCCGTTTATCCTCACTATCTCCTCGTCCATGAACCTCTGCATGTTCTCCCACACGGTGGATACCTCCCTCTCCAGCTCCTCGCCTCCCCTCCTCAGCAACTTGGCGTAGTGCTGGCCCCGGTCCATGTAGTCGAATATAATCACCATGTTGACCACGCCGGGGCTCACCACGTAGAACCCCTGGGCATATACAGGCACCACCTCCTCGCCCACATGGGCCACGCATCACGTCTTAAAATTCTTGACGGCGCTAATCCGCCGAATTCTCCGCCAGCCCTCCGCCTCTACGGCGCCTCCCCGGCCGGACGATGAGCAACGGCCTCAAGACACTCCCTCTCGACCGGGCTGAGTCTCGCCGGCACTATTATCACGGCCGGGCCCTCCGCCTCCAGCGACAAGAGGTCTCTCAGCTGTGTGTAAAGCGTTGACCCTCCCCACCCCAGCCTATACACCACCGCGACGTGACTATCCGGCGTAAATACGCCGCGTTGCTCCTCCTCCTCAAGGCGTAGCAGGATCTCAGCCGCGTCGCGGGGCGGCATGAAGAAGCCGTCTTCCCTAACGTCTAGGAGGAGGAGGGTGTGCATGTCGCGCCGGAGGTTCTGCTCAGCGAGCTCGTAGGGGCGCCGGGAGTAGATCCCTCTCCTGGGGTAGGTCACTGTGGCCACCCCGCCCAGTTTATATATGGAGAGACACGCCGCGGAGAAGGCCGCACATATTATCGAAACGCCGGGTATGATCTGGACGGGGAAGCCCCTAGCCCTTGCCAGCGCCACCAAGGCGTGGTGAGACGTGGCAAGCGCCGGGTCGCCCGCCGTGACGAGGACGGCCCTCCTCCCCTCCCGCAGACACTCAAAAATCCTGCGGCCAGACTCCTCCTCCAGATCCCTCCTGGCGAGCCTCACGGGCTCCCCCACGGCGGCCCTCCGCAGAGTCTCCAGATCCAGCGGCCCTGTGTAGTCCTCGTAGAAGACGCAGTCGGCCTCCCGTATAGCCCTCAGAGCGGCCTCCGTGGCGTAGCCGGGACCCGGGCCGAGGCCCACTATGTAGAGCATAGCTTAGCTAAAGCTTTTATATAAATCCGTGGAGGAGGGGCCGAGATGTACGCCGTCGCAAGGCTCAGCGGCTACGTGGAGGAGGTGGGCTTCAGGGCTTGGGTAAGCCGGGACATAGCGGCTGCACTCGGCGTGAGGCTCGGCGACGGCATCAGGCTGGAGAGCAAAACCGGCCTCTCCGCCGCGAGGGTCGTGGAGATACGAGACGACGTAAAAGCCGGCGTACTGCTTTCGGTAGACGCCTACATGGCTGTCAGCGGCTTCAGGACTCTCCTCGTGAAGCGGCTCCCCCGGGTGTACGAGGCGGAGGAGGCGGCCGTCGGAGTGGAGACCGCGAAGCCCATCGACGTGGAGAAGCTGATGCATTTGCTCAACCTCATGGTGGCCTACAGGGTGCCGGTGTTTAGCAACTTCGCCGGGTTCCTCCAGGCGGAGGACGGGAGATGGGTCCGGCTGGTCGTCAAGGCCGTGTCCCCTAGGGAGCCCGCCTACCTCTCGAAGGAGACGAGGATACACGTGAGGTAGCTACTGAGGCGGGGTCCTCCCGAAGTCGAACTTAAGGAGGAGGAGCGGGTCGGTGACGTTCTTCAACGAGCTTATCCTCTGGAGGAGCCTCGCCGTGAGTTGCCCGGACTTATACACCTCCAGCGTTTTCTCAGGCCCCAGCCTCTCCACGGCGGAGTTCAGCTCGTCTCTTATTATGTACTCCGCTATCTGCTCCACGCCGGCTACCTCGCCGTTTCTGATGAGGTTTGCAATTACGAAGAGGCGGAGCTCCGCCATGTCGATTTTATTCATGACTGCCTCCAGCCCGCTGGCCCACTTGACCGACTGGGTGGCACGCTTAAATTCGTCGTCGGAAAACACAAGCCTCACCCGCTGGTTCCACTTCATCTTCCAAAGGGCGAACCACTCGGCGGCCATGTCCCACAGCTTTCCCCACATCTTCTCTATATATACGCAGAGAACCTGCCTCGCCTTCTTCTCCGAAAACCTCCTCCAGTAGTATATACCAGCCCGCGTGGCTAAATAATGCATGAAGTCTCTAAATACAAACTCCCTAATAGCATCCAGCTCGCCGCGGGGCATGTCGCCGAACTGCTCCCTGACCAACTCCCCCAGCATCCCCTCTATAGCCGCCGCCGCGGAGTCAAAATCACAGTAATAACTCATGGCTACTATCCAATTCCATATTTAAAAGACTTTACTTATCCCAACCGGCCAGTGCCTCGCCCGCGGCCTTCAGCGCGGCTGCGTGCGCCGCCGTGTGTCTGTATTTGGCCAGGAAGTACGTGTAGGCGCTCCTCAAGGCGGCCTTATCCACCTGGAACTCAACGCCGTAGTCTATGTCCAGAAGCACCAGCCCCTCGGCGGGGGCCGACGGGACGGCGCCCGGCCTGGGCCTTGCCAGAAGCTCCTCGATGTCTCTCCGCCTCAAAACGCCGCGGCCCGCGGCGAGGATAGCCCACGTCAACTTGCGGAGCATCTTATTCCTAAAGCCCCGCCCCGTGTAGTAGATGTACACCAGATCCCGCCTGACCTCCACCTTTATTTCATAAACCGTGGTCACCGTAGAGCCCTCCTCCCCCCGCCTCTGGATAAAAGAGGCGTAGTCGTGCGTCCCGGCCAGAAGCTCGGCGGCTTCCCGCATGGCGTCCAGGTCCTCGCCCCAGTGCGGCGCCACGTAGAGATACCTCCTCAGCCGGGCCCGCCTGGGGTTGAAGCCCTCCGGCACCTCCGCCACCGCCCACGCCCAGACGCCCCTGGGGAGCTTGGAGTTGACGTAGCCGATGGGCAACCTCCGCGGCACCATGACCACATTTGCAACTGCCGATACGCCCGGGTCCGTCCTGCTCCCCCTCCCCAGCACCTCGCCGAAGACCCGTCTCAAGACAGGCTCCACAGAGCTGGGGTGCCCCGTGAACCCGTAAAAAAGCGTCCCGTCGTAGGCCATCTTGTAGAGAAAAGGCATAAAACTGCGGGAATAACCGCCTTTTTATGTTGAGCTTCCGCAGAGCCGAGGAGGGGGACGTGCCGGAGATAGTGTCCTTCACCATGGACACATGGGAATGGGGCGATTACATCCCGTACGTAATCGGGAGGTGGATAAAGGAGGGGAGGGCCTACGTGGCGGTGAGGGGGGACCGCATTGCGGCCGTGGCGGCGATGGTGCAGGTGGGGAGGTCGGCGTATCTCCAGGGTCTGAGGGTTAGGCCAGAGCTGAGGGGCCGCGGCGTCGGTGAGGCCATGACCCGCTTCCTCCTGGAGGAGGCGCGGAGGAGGGGGGCGTCTGTGGCCACGTTGCTTGTGGCTGAGTGGAATGCCCCCAGCCACGCCCTCGTGAAGAAGGTAGGCTTCAAAGAGCGGATGCGCATCTACGGCGGCAGGCCGGCGGGCGGTGGCAACGGGAAGTGCCTAGCGGGGCTGGAGGCATACGAGGCGGTGGCGGAGGCGCTTGGGAGAAGCCGAGGCTACGCCTGCCTCCCCGAGGAGCCTTGGGTCTGCACCGCCGTGACGCCGTGGGAGTTGTTAAGCAGAGGCGTCCCCTGCGTCGCCGGCGGCGTTCTCTACGTGGGCAGGTTCTCCTTCGGCAGAGCCGTGGGGGAGCCCGGACAAGACGTCACATCGCTGAGCCCCGACGGCTATAAAGAACGCTACTCCACCCACGTGCTCTACGCCATGGAGCTCTGACCCCGAAGGGGCTGTAGCTATATATACACCTCTGTACAACACGCCGTGGAGGCGAGGGCTTTCTACGACGTGACGGAGCCGGAGGACCGGAGAGAGCTTGCCCAGCTGATTAAGGCGGGGGTCTTCAACTACGCCGTGCTTATACCAGAGGACCTCCCCGCCGGCGACCTAGAGGCGGTGTTCAAAGAGGCGGGTCACAGAGAGGTGTCTCTAGACGCGTCTAAATGGCCACGGCAGGTGACAGTCAAGACGGAAAACGGCATCTACACGTTTAAAAAAATAGAGGAGGGGGTTTATAAAATCCACAAGGAGAGCTAACCCCACCCAGGGCCTCCGACGACACGTAAGGAGCTCCCGGGCTCAGCATGTCGCAACTCACCCACGGCTTCTGCATTTAATACACCTCACCCAACGCGTGGATCCCCAGCTCCCCGAGGCCCTTCTCCACCATCCTCTTGTACAGCTCCAAAGCGAGCGAGGCAGCGGGCAGAAATATACTCCGCCGATTCGCCTCCCCAACGGCGTAGGCCAGGTCCTTCTTGAGGTGGGCGGCCTTGAACCCCGGCGAGAGGTCGCCCTTGAGGAGCTTGGGCAGATACAGCTCGATGGAGCCGGACCTAGCCGCGCCGCCGGTCAACACCTGCGCCACCCTCTCCATGTCCAGCCCCAGCGCCTTGGCGAGGCGCAGGCCCTCCACCATGGCCACCGTGTTCAAGGCCACCGCCACCTGGTTAACCAGCTTCATGGCCTGGCCGTAACCCACCGGCCCCACGTATATCACGTTCCTGCCGAAGGCCTTAAAGACTGGGAGAAGCCTCTGGAACGTCTCCTCACTGCCCCCCACCATTACGGTCAAGGTCCCCTCCACGGCGCCCTTCTGGCCGCCCGTTACCGGGGCGTCTAGGAACTCCACGCCGAGTTGCGCAAGCCTCTCGGCGAACCTCTTTGCCCAATCCGGCGAGTTGGTAGACATGTCCACCACCACGAGGCCGGGCTTCGCCCCCTCCGCCACTCCCCCCGGGCCGAACAAGACCTGCTCCACGTCGGGCCCGTCGGACACCATAACAATCACCACGTCCACCCTCCTCGCCAGGTCGGCAGGCGACTCCGCAACGTATACCCCGAGCTTGGCAAAGGGCTCCGCCTTGGCCCGCGTCCTGTTGTACACCGCCGCCAAGAGGCCGGCCTTGTGGAGATGCATCGCCATCGGGGCGCCCATGATGCCGAGGCCGACGACTCCGACCCGCATGTTTCTCTCTGTTAATATATATAAATCAGTTCTTGCAGTACACCATGCTTACCCCCGTCGTGTCGTATACAACCGTCCGAGAGGTCAAAGGACCTCTCATCGTTATTGAAAAGACGAGAGGCGTCTCCTACGGCGAGATAGGAGAGGTGATGGGCCCCGACGGCGAGCCCAGGAGGGTGCAGGTGATCGAGGTGGCTACGGACTACGCCGTGGCTCAAGTCCTCGGCGGCACCCTCGGCCTCCCCGCCAAGGGCTCCACCGTCAGGTTCTACGGCAAAACCCTCAAGATGCCCGTGTCGGAGCAACTCATCGGCCGCATACTAGACGGCAAGGGCCAGCCCAGAGACCACATGCCCCTCCCACCGCCTGAGGACTTCCGCGACGTCAACGGCGAGCCCCTCAACCCCTACTCCAGGGAGTACCCAGAGGAGCCCATCGAGACGGGGATATCGGCAATAGACGGCCTCTACACCCTAGTCAGAGGCCAGAAGCTACCCATCTTCTCCGGCACCGGCCTACCCCACAACATGATGGCGGCGCAGGTGGTGCGGCAGTCCACGGTGAGAGGCTCCGAGGAGGGATTCGCCGTTGTCTTCGTCGGCGTGGGCATCAAGACTGAGGAGGCCCTCTTCTTTATGGACGAGTTCCGGAGGACCGGCGCCCTCAGGCGGGCAGTCGCAGTGCTCAACCTCGCCTCTGACCCAGTCGCCGAGCGCATCCTGGCCCCCCGCGTAGGCCTCACAATAGCCGAGTACCTGGCGTGGCAACTGGGCTACCACGTCCTCGTCGTCATCACAGACATGACCAACTACTGCGAAGGCCTCCGGGAGCTGTCCTCCGGCAGAGGCGAGCTACCGGGCAGGCGGGGCTACCCGGGATACATGTACACAGACCTAGCCACCATATACGAAAGAGCCGGGAGAGCACACGGCAGGAAGGGCTCCGTCACCCAGTTCCCCATCCTCACCATGCCCCACGACGACATCACCCACCCCATCCCCGACCTCACGGGCTACATAACCGAAGGCCAGCTAGTCCTCAGCAGAGCCATGTGGGGCAAAGGCATCTACCCACCCTTCGACGTCATCATGTCCCTCTCCCGCCTCGCCAAAGACGCCATCGGCGAAGGCAAGACCCGGGAAGACCACAAAGACGTGGCCAACACCCTCATCTCTGCCTACTCCAAAGCCCTGGAGCTCAGAAGCCTCGCCACCCTCGTCGGCGAACGCAACCTCGGCTGGAGAGAACGCCGCTACCTCCGCTTCGCAGACGCCTTCGAGCAGAGGTTCATCAAACAAGGCTACTACGAGAGGCGCAGCTTCGAGGAGACGCTGGACATCGGCTGGGACGTCCTCTCCATACTGCCAGAAGACGAACTCACAAACGCAAGGCCCCAGATAACCCAGAAGTTCTACCGCAGACACATATTCGAAAGCGTAAAACTCTGACGTGCACTGCGCCCAAGACCTCTGCCTAAGAGTCGAGAAGGTTTTCTTCCAGACGCCGCCCCACAAGATCGAGATAGACGCCGAAGACGCAGTAGCCATCTGCGTCAAACCAGACGCCGTCACCCACTGGCTCCAGCTGGCCCAGGCGCTCTACTACGCATACCACTGGAAAGGCCCCGCCAAAAACCCCAACATATCCGCACTCCTCTTCTTAACGCAGAAAGACCAGATTAAGGACGCCCTCGCCGCCTCCGCCGCCGGCTCCACAGAAGCCATATGCGCCGCCCTCGGCCCCAGAGACGCCCTAGAAAAGATAGAAATGCCCCGCGGACAGCCCCACCACCCACAAGGCGAATACGACCCCTGGAAAATCACCAAATTCGCCCTAGACCTCGTCACCTAGCCGCGACTCCCCAGCCGCCCCGCCGCTAAGCCACGCCTAAGAGGTTCCCAGCCCGAGGCGCAAACGGCAAAGCCGCAAACGCTCCAATCACAACAAGTCCACGGCCGCCTGAGGCCGTAGACGCGTCTCCCAGGTCTTCTGTCACAGCTAGGGGAACAGATGATCAACATATGGATAAAGTTTATTAACACATTATTCACGATATTTATGCAAGAGCAGGTGAGGTCGGCTGGCGAGCTGGCCTTCATTGGCGTGATCATACAGTTGGCAGGTCTACTGCTAGGAGGCTTAGCAACCCTCGCCGGCTATGTTGTGGAGTTGATCGCCATACAGAGACTCTCAGAAGCCTTCAACAACCCAGCCATCTGGCGCAACGCGTTAAATGCCGTAATCACAGCCATAGTGGGCACCGTGGTGCTCGTCGCCAGCATCTTCGCGTTTATCTTCGGATTCCCGCTGTTACCTATACCCATGAACCCCTACCTATACCCATTACTCTACATAGGCATAGCTGCGGCAATATTCGTCGTAGCCTATGTCTTCGTCCTCCTGTCGGGCAGATACTACAGAGACCTCTACAACGAACTGGCCAACTCCAGCGGCATATCTGAATTCAGAGACGCCGCAAAGTGGACGTGGCTAGGCGCCCTCCTCTTCATAGTAATCGTCGGCGCCATCTTGGCGCTAGTCGGCAGAATCTTTGCCCTACTAGGCTACAACAGACTAAAAGAGTGGAAGCCGCCGCAACAAACCTAGCCTTTCTCCACACCCACCACCGCGCGGCCACGGCAGAAAACTTTAAATCACATCAAAAACAGTAACAAGGGGCCCGTAGCTTAGCCCGGTCAGAGCGCCCTGGGGCCCAGCCCCGCGTAAGGCTCATAACCGGGAAGTCCCGGGTTCAAATCCCGGCGGGCCCACTCAACCCAGCCGCGCCTAACTCTTCTCACTGCAAAAGCCACTGCCCCACCCCAGCTCCTCAACCTGTCTTATACAGCCAGCGCATACGCTTCGCTCACCTCCGCCAAGAGTCCGCCTACGAATGCCACAAAGAGCCCTACTGCAGGGGCATGACCCTGACAGCCCCGAGCCCCAGCGGCCTGTTGCTCCCCACGCCGAAGGCCTCCGCCACGGAGAGCATACGCCACATGTCCTTTAGCATCGACGTCTCGAAAGCCCGGTACACGGCCCAGCCCACAGAACCCCGAAGCCTCCGGCCCCCCGACAGGAACACAGTGACAGGCCTCGTCCGGTAGTCCAGTATGCCGACAGCCGAATATGCCCATTTATATATGCGGACCGCATCTCTAAGTCTAATAACCCCCAGCCTTAAGGCGGTCCTAGCCGCCGATTTGAACAAATTACGTGGCGATGGCGTGATGTCATATACAGGCACGGGACGCTTTACGTAAGGCGGCGTTTCAAACCGAACCGGCGAGAGGAACTCCACCTTGAATGCCGGTGTCTGCTGCGCCGCGGGCCGCGGCAACATCCAGAACTCCAGCCCCACCGGGACAACCCGCACGCCGAAGAGCTCGAAGCCGCTCTGGACAGCCTCTGCGAATCTGTGTCCCAGCTCCTCGTCGAAAAAGGCGGCGCGGAGCTCCACCTCGGCCCCCGCCGGCGCGGCCGTCGGCCCAAGCGCCGGCCTGCCGTCCACCACCAGCGGCCAGACGGTAAAGGGCTTCGGCCCTCTCTCCGGAAGCCCCGGCAGGAATCGGTGCACCACCGCGTGCGCCAAGTAGCCAGAGAAGAAGTTAATCGCCACCCCCCTCTCCAGAAACCCCCTAAACACTACCACAGACACGGTCCCCCACAACACCGCAATATAAAGAACACGCCCAACCGACCGCTTAAAATACTGCATTTATAAAACCCTACACCTGCGACGACTTATAATAAAGCGTTAACTCTCATGTAAGAACGCAAAGCGGGGATCCAGATTATAGAACGCTGGACAGCCTCTCGGCGTAGGCCTGCGCCGAGATGCGGAACATGTAGCTACGGATAAAACTGCACTGTAGACAAATGAATTAAGTTGAGAGGCGCCTATTTTTCTTCGCCACTTCTACATCGCATTCGTTTATAATTCCGAGCACGGCAGAGACGGCGTACAGTAGCTTTGGGGGCATCCGTTTCTTTACTACTTCTAGCAACCTGCCGTGGGTTCCGCTTCTGGTGGCGCCGGGTAGCGCGAGGGCGACGTCTCTCAGCGCCTTGCCTAGCTCCGTCCTGGGGCTCCACATCTCGATGGCTTTTCTATAATCGTAGCATCTCGGAGTGAGGCCGCCTACTGAGTAACGCTCGTAGGTGCGCTCGTAGGTTTTGTGGGAGTAGTGATGAAACGCTATGGCGAATAGAGCTACGTTGGTTATGGAGGGCTCCGCGAAGGAGTTGCGAAGCGGCATCGACGCATCTTTCTCTTTAACCTTTAGCATCACCTCGTAGGCAAAGTCGGTGGAGCGCGCCTCATGTAGGGGAAAGTATTCGGCGGAGACCCCATACGCCGTATCGGCCTTCCCCACGTCGTGCATCAGCGCCGCAAACTCCATGAAGTCCATGGCGAGTTCAGGTGACATTTCGAACACTTTCGCAAGCTTTCTGGCGACGTAGATGCCCCTTATGCCAACGCACCGCGCCACATCTGCGAGGTGGAGAGCCAAGGGCTCGCCGGGACCGGCTAGGCATTCAGAAGGGGCCATAGCCCGGCGTGTACCTCTCAAGAATGAGCTTCGGCACCTCCCCACACCGCTCCACGGCGTCTACTAACCACTCTACGCACTTCCCTACATTCTCGCACCTAGGCGGCGGTTCAAGCTTGCAACTACCGGCGACGACCGCAGATATGGGCAGGTCGGCGGCTCTGTCGAGAGCCGCCGTGAAGCATCTCTCGGGGCTCGGCGGAACGTCTCTACACACCTCTATCAGCGCTGACCGCACAAACGAGGCCCCCTGCCTCAAATAGGCCTTCCTCAATTCCTCCGGCAACACGTGGATGAAGCCCGAGATTTGCTTCAAGAGCCAGTAGAGACCATGCTCATACTCCACATCCCCTCTCAGCAAGCCCACGTAGCTACCCTCCTTGTACGGAAGCCTCCACTCCTTAATCGATGCATAAGTCTCTGCGTTTTTGCCGAAGAGATATATCTTGCCCTCGCAAGCGCCTCCGTATCTGCAGACCCTCCCGATCCTCTGCACGACGGACTCGGCGACGTCGGCCGAGGTTATGAGCACGTCGAAGCTTACGTCTACGCCAGCCTCGATGGCGCTTGTCCCCACCACAACCCTCGCGCGGTCCAGTACGCTTTCCGCCTTCTGCCTGTCCTCTCTGGTGAGCATCGAGTGTATGAGGACGGCCCCTAACGACTTGGCCAAGTCCACGGCCTTCTGGATGTTGTTTATTATCACTAGGACCCTCTTCCCCTTTTCCATCTCCTTTCTGGCGCACTTCTCTACCTCATCCTCGTCTATGATCTCCACGGTGTATTTGACCCGGGAGAACATCCTCTCGAACTCGTCGTCACGCACCACAACTCTGCCCTCTTCTTCCTCGTCTCTGTCTCCAAGCTCAATGAACGTAAAGTCTCTGAAGAATTTCCTCTTCCACCCGCCGAGCGTGGCGGACATCACAACCACAGGCACCCCTGCGCCTCTGAGCACCTCCAGCGATGCCTTAAGCGCGGCGAGAGCCTTCCCAGCCTCGTCCTGGGCCGCTATGTGCGCCTCGTCGATGAAGACACAAGAGGGGTATATGTAGGCAAACGGTATGTGGTAATGCACAGCCCTCAGATGTCTCTCCAGGAACTTGTGCATCTCCGCGACGGGCACCCTAAGGAGGTTGTGGATGAACGAGTCGAGCGTCGTGAGGACGTACTCACCTCGGAAGTACGGATCCTTCACATACCTCTCTCTGAGGGTCACGTCTCCGTCTTGGTACGTGAACTCAATGTCTGGATGCTCCTGGACATATCGGCTCAGGGTTCTGTGGAGGATAGCCCTAAGCGGAAACACGTGTATAGCCCGCCAGCAGAGCCCAGCCTCGCGGTACGCCCTGTAGAGATGCGGCCCTGCCACAGTCTTCCCGTACCCCGTCGGGAGCTCCAGCACCATATACTGCACGCCGCTCCTCGCTAGGTCGAGAGCCCTAGAGATGGCATTCCTCACGGTAACTGCTGTAACAGGCCGTTTAAGATCTGGCGCTCCTTAGACGTAAGCTTCTCGGTCTGGGTCATGTTGCGCAAGATGCTGTAGAGACGCGAGAGGTCCCGAGTCTGGATGTAGGTCAAAAGAGCCGACGCAATCGCCTCGGTGTACTGCGACTTTGCCTCCACGAGCCCAATGTAGAAGTCGGCGAACCTCCTGAAGAGCCTGTAAAACGCCTCGTCGTAAGGGCTGGCGGATGCGCCCAACGGCATGGAGGTAAAATACTTCTCTTTGATCAGCACCAGTCTGGCGAGTCTTCCAGGGCTATACCTCGCCGCCAGGGCCGTCGCCAGCATGTAGAGTTCTGTGTAGCCCAAACCGCCGGACGCAAGCCGAAGGAACTGCCTATTCATGTTAATCATCCTCTCTCTATCTTCAAGCTTCCTGCCGTCTACGTCTATAAACGCCAGCAAGACGTCGTCGCCCACGACCACCCTAAACAACACGTCAGCCGTCTCAGCCAGCTTGTCGAGACCAGGCACAGTTCTGAAGGTCTCGGAGGTCTTCAGCTCGTAGAGGTATGTAGTGCTCTTCAGATGCTCCTTCACTTCCACCACCTCGTCTGAGGAGAGGGCGACGTCACATTTGTTGAAGTCCTCCGGGGAAAGCGACAAATGCCCCTGCTTCTTCCCCCTCCTCTCTGCCCAGTCTGCGATTTTGCTGTTGAACTCGTCTACAAATTCTTCGAGACTATCAACGCTCCACAGGTCGAACCCGGTTACTACGAGCGAGGCCGCGTTGGCCTTGTAGAAATATACATACCTGACATATTCGGCAATGTTGCTCAGGTCTATACAGATGGATCTGCCACCTGCCTGCCCGGCCCTCTCGGGCTTCTTCCTACGGCGCGGCATGTTCGGGTACAACTGCTTGGAACTCCCCCTCCTCCGTCTTGATCTTGACGGGAACCCACCCATTTGCCAACTCCACCAGCTCCATATATTCGTCAAACGGACGTGGAAGGCAGAATGGCTCGATCTCCGCATTGAAGGGATCACCCCCCGGCCGCCACGCCATGTAGTTCACCAACAATCCCTCTCCGCATCCACCTGGCAAAGCCCTAGCTGGCAAGTAGAACCTGGTCTTCACCACGCCTCTGTGTTTCTCAACGCTGTGTATCCTCAGCGACGTCGCCGAAACCAAGCTTTCCTTTGGGCCTATGCGGAATAGGTAGCCGGCCCTCTTGGCGAGCTCCTCATCGTCAAGCACATACAGCACGTAGGCGGGGCCGTAGTAGTACACCTCCAACCTCGACGCCGGCTGGTGTAGGACCTGTAAGACAGCCCCCGCCACTCCTATGGGGCTAAGCGCCGTAGATAGGAGGGCCTCCGGCTTCTGCAATCCGCCGTAGTTTCTGAACTCTTTAATGACGTCGTCGCTCAAGGCTTTAGTCTTCAGCACCTCCATGGCGGCAGATATCACCTTCAGCCGCTGCGGCCTCTGGCTAAATACGGAGAAGTGCCTCGATATGTTCTCCGCGGAGGCATACGGCGGAACCCAGAAGGACACGTAGCGCACCTTACGCACCAACTCATCAAATACATCTCTCTCATTGGGGTAGAAATACGACGCGGCCAGCGCCCCTATTAGAGTGGAAGGAGGAGGAGCAATGTTGCCCCGCCCGTGCTCCGCCAAAAACGGGACCGACGTGTAGGGGGAGAAAAAATCGAGCTTCACCAAAGCGTAGATCATTTCTTCAAAGTCTCCACCACCGCAACCTTCACCTTGTCCACGAGATCCTCTAGCGAGTCCGCGGTCTCTACGCCGTCTTGCTTTCCACAGCCCGTCACGCCCTCCTTGTCGAAGCAGAACAGCTTTATGGAACCTGCGCCGAACTTCTTCGCGCGGTTGATGTTCTCGCCGACGTAGTCGCCGAGGCGCGGCGGCGACACCACAAACGGCATGGGATGCGATACGGCGGCAATTCCGCCTAGAGTCTCTATCACCGGGAGGTACCTCGCCTTCTTTGCGCCAAAGAGCAACCCGCCGTAGAGCACCTTTAGGGCATCTAGGGCGAGCCCTATGCGCCTCAGCCTATCTTCAGTGTTGATATGCTTCCCGTCCTCAAGGCGGCCTATCCTCTCGACGTCAATGGCCACGCCGTGTATATACACGGCCGTGCCAGCCTCAACCTGATAAGGAACTTGCTTATCGGGGTTCTTCAAGTTGTACCTAACGTGCAGTTGCGGCATCAAGACACCCCTTGCGCTCGTGGCATCCGGCACCATGTAGCTGAACATAATAGGCGAAGTCCGGCGTATAACCGCCCCCTTGCCGCCCTCCCCCCTTGCCCTCTCTTTAGTTGCCATGAAGCCCGTGATGTCTTCAACCACACACGTCTTTATCCGCTCGTCATATCCCACATCCACCCTGTCGGCCCTCTTGAAGAAGCCGCCTAAGTGTTCATAGCTTCGGCACTCTTCGCAGACGGGCAACCCCTTCTGCTCCGCGAGCTTAACCAAAGCCGACATGTAGCCAAACGCCACAGATTGGCCGGACACCGCGGGCGCCATGGTGATTCTATACTCCTTCAACTTGCCCTCCTCGTCTCTCACCTGGATTAATACAGGCGCCGCTCTATGCCGCGCATAGTTGCCGACGGTCTCAGCCATGTTGAGCGCCTCAACCTCGACCCGGAACCTGAAGCCAAACGAAACGAACATACTACCCCTCCTGCCCTTCTTTCTTTTCTTCGTCCTCTTTCTCTCCGCTCGACATAGCCCTCGCTAGAGCCCTCAGCGCCAACTCCTTAGCAAAATACGGTTTCTTCCTAATTATAGCAAGAGTTCCCCTTATAGAGTCCTCTAGACTAGAGGGAGGCGGCACCTTCTTCTCGGTCGACACGTACCTCAACGCACTGTAAAGGGCCTCCCTCGCCATTTTCATGTAGAACTCATCGTTGTCCTCCACGCGGCTCAGCATATCAAGGGGGCCGTAAACCTTGTCGCGGGCGAGCCTAGCCAACAGATCCACAACCGGCTCAAAGTTGGGACCTCGCCTCTCTGCCATAGATTCCTATTCAAACCCTATATATAAACGTTACTATATACATAACAATGTCTAACGTTTTGCACCTACCTGCAAAAGTAACCTTGCAAGCAACTTGACTACATGATCTGTCTTGTACGCCTTCACCCGCCCCTTCTCGGCCTTCACAAACCCCTTCTCGGCCAAGTCCTCCAGATGCCTGTAGGCTGTGGAGCTGTCAATGCCGAGTCTCCGCGCCACCTCGTCGGCTGGGCCGTCGGCCTCAGCCA
>Ga0209739_100385_pt1 | contig 18497 bp, 18 predicted proteins | sample JossMetagenome_2_FD_184729 | JGI IMG/M metagenome (GOLD analysis project Ga0209739, IMG submission 184729) | Hot spring sediment microbial communities from Joseph's Coat, Yellowstone National Park, USA - JC3_ASED (SPAdes) (version 3) | ecosystem: Environmental > Aquatic > Thermal springs > Hot...
GCATCCCTGTCGAAGAATTCAAAAAACTTCTACTAAAGTACTTTGTAGCAGAAGAGATCGCTGGAGTCGTGGATGAAAACGAAATAGCTAGAATAGATGAAGAGCTGAAGGAAAAAATCTGGGAAGAAATGAAACAAAAATGGAAGTTGTAATTAACAGCAACAAAGTAATTTTTGCAGTAATAAGTGAGCTCAAAATAAAGTATGGCTTATGAAAAACCGCGCGCTAAAAAAATTAAACCCCACACGTCCCCCACAAAGGACAAACCGACTTTGAGCCCATCAAGGAAACACTAGAAAAAGACCTCGACCTAAAAGTAGAAATCATAACCACACAATAATCATACAAAATTACCCCATGAGGCACCCAAATCAACTAGCAAAATACACTCTCACATACCTCGGCACAGCGGGGCTCATAGCCCTCCTAGCGTCAGCCGTCCTCCTCATCCTACTCGTAGACAACTACAACGACACAAGGAGAATAAACGTCCCACTAGCTTCACTAACATTCACAACCTACACCCTCGCACAGGCACTCCTAGCCTCCGCAGTAGCATCATACACAGCCATCCGCACACACTCTGAGACGCCACCCATACCAGAACTCCCACAAGCAAAAACAGTAGCCCTCATACCAGCATACAACGAAGAGGGAAAAATAGGCAAAGTCATAGAAAAAGCCAAAAAACACGTAGACCTAGTAATAGTCGTAGACGACGGCTCAAATGACAACACAGCCCAAGAAGCACAAAAAACAGGAGCAATAGTAATAAGACACCCCCAAAACATGGGCAAGGGAACAGCAGTCAAAACACTCATAAAAGCCGCACTCAAAACAAACGCCCAATATGCAGTACTAATCGACGCAGACCTACAACACGACCCAGACGACATACCAAAGCTACTAGAACCCCTAACCCAAGGCAAAGCAGAACACACAATCGCAAACCGCTTCCCCGAAACCAAGATGCCCCTCGTACGCTTCATAGGCTACAAGCTACTAGCCACCCTCCACGCCCTACTAATAAACCCCCTACCAGACCCATTCAACGGCTACAGGGCATTCACCAGCAAGGCACTCCACCAACTAGACAAAGACTACGACCCCTCATACGGCATAGAAACCGAAATCAACCACACATTGCGAAGCCTGCCAACAGCCAGCGTCCCATCCAAAATACAATACACAACACACACAAGCAAAGCAAACATGCTCCTACAAGGACTAAACCTAGCATGGACCATCACGTGGACCTGGATAACACACAACCCAACGAAAACCCTACTCCTCGCCGCCACACTCTACACAGCCTCAGCCCTACTCACAGCCCACGTAGCAACCCTATTCAACCTCTCACGCTACATCCGGCTCACATACACAGCACTAGCACTCACACTATCAACAATAGCAACAACACTAACAGTGGCATCAGCGATAGGTCTAATATTTTATCTTAAAGTAGAACACAACTAATTTTGGTCATAGAAATATATTAATTTATTTGATTATATGCGCTCAGAAAATCATTTTTTTAATTTACTTCCAGAACCTATAAAAACTGACCTTTCTTACTATCAAGAAGAACCGCTTAACATTGCTGTTATAGGATTTGGTAAAATGGGCATCGCTCATGCTACAATTTTGAATCTCTTGCATAAAGGAGCAGTAAAACATATCGTAGATCGAAGTGATTTGATCAGGATTGGTGGAACAATTCTTCTTAAAAAGATTAATTTTTGGAAAGACGCAGTGAAACTACTCAACCGCACAGATATAGATGCATTTTACGTTACAACACCCACTCAATCACATTTTCCCATATCTAAAGAATTATTAGAATCCGGAGCCAGAGGGATATTTATTGAAAAACCACCCACAATCAATTCATATGAGACGGAAATCTTAGCTGAGCTAGCCAAAAAATCTGTTGATATGGTAGGATTAATGAGAAGATATTCATTAACATTTCGCGAAGCCAAAAAATGGCTTGATACTGCGTTAAAAAACAAACATATAAACTCTATTAAAGCCTATATAAAATATGGAAGTATCTCTACAGTGACGAAACCAAAAAGAAGAAAAATAACTAGGGGTGTTCTATTGGACATGGGTATATATCTCTTAGATCTTCTGGTATGGTATTTCGGCGATCTTCAAGTTGTTAATGCTAAGTATAGAAGTCTTAATAGTGGAACAGACGATATCTTTTATGCTGAGCTAGCTACAAGCAAAGGTCATCCAGTCTACATTGAAGCTGATTGGACTGATCCAAATTACAGATTTCCAGAAGCAAAAATAGAGATTAAAGGAGATGACTTCCTATTAGAAGTAAGCGACGATAGTTTAATTCTAAAACTTGAAGGAGAAACATGGAAAAGACGTAAACCCGAATACTACGCTGGATTCCCGCCAGTAAACTTAGCCTACCCAGAATACGTAATTGAAAATATGCATTTTCTCACATGCTTAAGGATGCAAACTAAAACGGAGACCTCTCTTATTTACGCCGTGAAATTGATGCAAACAATCGATCAATTATATGAGACAGCACAGCCATGGTAGTAAAGATCCTTATCGGTGACAATCCTTTCCTTGGGATAAGTCACTTAGAAAGAGAGAAAGGCAGAGAGACCTTAAAATCGTTAACACTAGAAAAGAAGATGGAAATTTTAATATCCGCTCTTGAAAGTGGTGCACATGGATTCACATTCTCCACACATCCGTATAATTTGGACTTGCTTATATATATACGAGACACAGAAAAAGCTTTACTTAAAAAACTTGATTTTTATATACTAACCCCCTATGCGGCTGAATACGTAAGACTAACGGACACAATGGGAACAAATAACTTGGTGAAAACTATTTTTTTAAGAGGTCTTAAGATGAGTCCTTTACATTTACTAAGAAGACTTCCATATTCCGTGATCAGCCTCTTCTTATATGAAAATTTAAAACCCTACTTAGATATACTCCCCAAAAACAACGTCAAAGCTATTCTCCTGCACGAAGTTTTATCAGAACCCTTAATAGCCTTTGAACTTTCGAATGTAATCAAAGAGTTAAAAATATTTTTCTCAAAGGAACATTTAAGTTTTGGTCTTGAAACTCGGAACATCTCACATCTTGACAATTATTTCAAGCGATGTGAAGAAAGTGTAGATTACGTGATGACCCCTATGAATCCTTTAGGATATCAAATGGGTATAAAAGAAGAAGCTGAAAAAGCAATCAAAAATCTTTCAAACAAAGGCCTCAAAATTATCGCTATGAATATTTTAGCTTCAGGAGCATCTAAAATCGAAGACAGTGCTTCTTACCTTCGACGTTTTCAGCGCAACCTATATGCTGTTGCATTCGGTACATCTAAGCCTGAGAGAGCAAGGACAAATGTTCTCGTCTTAAATAAATACCTAAATCAATAACGATGCCTCCAAAGCTAGCTCTTATTGGATCAAGGGGTATACCTCCAAAATATGGAGGGGCCGAAGTCTTTGCATATGAACTTTCTAAAAGATTAAAGAATTATTTTGAGACCTATGTTACCTGTGAAACTGACCACTATGGCATTGATGACTATGAGGGCATTAAACGAGTTCATGTGAAAGCCCACCACAAACAGCTACTAACACTCCCAGCTATCTACGACATCATTGAAACAATCTACCTTCTCTCAAAAATCAAAGACATCGACATCTATTATTATCTTTTACCTGATGGCGCTTTTGCCGCAATATTAGCTAGACTGGCTGGAAAGAAAACCCTGGTTAACACAGATGGCATAGAATGGAAACGAATGTTCGTAAGAATGAAATACGCACCCCCCCATCGAAAGTTACTATACCTTGTAGCTGGAATATTTCTCTTAACTTCAGAGTTTCTCTCCTGCAAAATACCCCACGTAACAATAGCTGACTCTCTAGCTATAAAAAAATACCTCCAGCAAAAATGGCGCCCAAAAAAGGTAGAATACGTCGCATACGGCGCTCGCGTCCTACCCAAAGTAAGCAAAGAAAAAGAAAAAAGAGTACTAGAGAAAATCGGACTAGAAACTTACGAATACTACTTAACAATAGGCAGGCTCCTAGCAGAAAACAATATACACATAGAAATCGAAGCAATAAAAAAGACAAACACACATAGAAAACTCGTAGTGGTCGGGCCTGTAGATACAAAAGAACCCTACGTACAATATCTCTTAAAACTGAAAGATGACGACCCCAGAATAATCTTTACAGGCTCCATATATAACCCTGAAATAATATCAGCGCTCAGAGCAAACTGCAGAGCATACATCCACGCCTACACAATGGGAGGAACAAACCCCTCCCTCCTCGAACAAATGCTTTACGACAGACCAATCATAGCCTACGACGTACCCTTTCACAGAGAAATACTCAGAGAAAAAGGCTACTACTTCAAAACGGCAGATGAATTAGCACAAATATTAAATATAATAGAAGCTGAAAACATTACCTTAAATTTTATGCCGAATTTGGCTGTATTTTCTTGGAACTTTATTGCCCAAAGGTATAAAAAAATACTAAGGATGATGTTGATGAATAAAAATTATTCTTAAAAGAATATGCTAAGTTATGAAAAATGTAAAAATGGTATATCAATAATAATTCCGAATCACAATGGAGAAAAAGTTCTAAAAATTTCATTGATCAGTATGGCTAACCAAACATTTCCCAAAGATATGTATGAAATAATAATTGTAGATAATGCATCAATTGACGAATCGCTTAAGGTTATAGAACAAGTTGCACAAAAATATCCAAAACTCGCGCTAAAAGTTATACGTTTAAACAAAAACCTAGGATATGGAAGAGCGATAAATATAGGAGCATTAAATGCTAAATTCGAGTTAATACTAGCCAGCAACAACGACATAATCTTCCACCCCAAATACCTTGAAAACCTTTATAGAACTTACTGCTATTCCAAGCGAATAGACAAAAAAATAGTAGCAGCACAAGGATTGCACATGTATTACCCAGACGTTAACTGCATATATAACGCGGGAGGCCTAATTTCCCTATTAAATGGTCGTTATAGATTCTATGGCATATGTTTGACATGGAAAGAATTCTCAAAAATAATGAGATGGGCTCATAGGGGAGAGACGAAGTTCAGCTATATAGCATTTCCCAATGGAGCAGGAGCACTAATAGAAAAGGAATTTTTCTTAAAAGTTGGTGGATACTATCGTTTGTATTTCTCGGGAATCGAAGAGGTAGATCTGGGACTTTTAATCCACCTACTAGGTCATCATATAATTTTTATTCCATCGGCTGTTCAATACCATATAGAAGGTCACACCTTAGGCGGACGCTCAACATTCATTCCCCATAAATTATTTTTAATTTTAAATGGATTTTTTATTTATTCTTTGTCTTTCTATGATGTTTTACATTTCATACAATATTACTTTGCTTATGCACTTGCTCTATTAATGATTATGATATTAAGCGTTTTTATAAGAGAAAAAAATCTTGTATGGGTGATTATAAAAACTTTGATTACTAACAGCAAAATTAAGAGAATGGTCTTAGTTAGAAGAAGCAAAATATTGACTTTACAAAAAGTGTCATTGAATGAAATTTTTGCTTATTTCAGAACTGTTCAACGGTATGTTAGTATAGTAAAAGTTATTTCCTCATTCTTTGTTGAAATTTTATATAAAAATTATAGAAAATATATGGAGTGCGCGCGATGATAACGGGTAGAACTCGGCCGGTGCGATTGAAAAGCGCCTCCTAAGTGTGATCAAAAGTAACTACCTGCCTCCGAGGTTTGAAATAATTTATATTGGCGACTCCACGGACAGAAACCTGAAGATCGTCAAAAGAATCAGCGAAGCTTACAGAGGCAAAATGTCAATCAGGTGGTATATTGAGAGCGCGCACAAGGGCCTCGTTGCTTATATTTACCTCACGAAAATGATAAGGAGACTTACAAGCAGGATCACAAAACTGCTAATGAAAATGAGCGTTGAGCAGGCGTTCATGCTTGTAGCGGTGCTAGTGGTGTCGGGTGGCGCCTACACGCTCTACCTATTTACGAAGTGGGTTGAAAGTGGCTACTGCTATCTGCCGCTAAGGGAAGAGAATGCAATGGCTCTCGCTCTCATTGTTTTGGGTGTGCAGGTTTCTGCAAGTGCATTGCTAGCTCGCGCACCTTGTAAGTATGAGTTAGTGAAGAACGGCTGGTGAAGGAAGATGAAAGAAATGTATCTCTTCATCAGTGTTGTAATTACCGGCAAAAATGCACTCGATACAATTAATTGAGGAGTGCCTTTCAAGCGTTATCAGAAATAACTATCCCCCTTCAAGGTTTGAAATCATCGCGCGTTCAATATAATTTTCGATATTTCTAGATCACTTTTAGTAGTAGTAAAATATAAAAGAATCAATAATGCAGTGCGCGCTATGGTAAACACAAATAATTATATTAGCATTGTGATTGTCACATGGAATGGCAAACACTATATTGGAACTCTCTTTAATTCATTATTGAGAATACTTAATAGACATCCAAACATTGAAATAATAATAGTAGATAACGGAAGTACAGATGGAACCCAAGACATAATTAAAACTATTATAGAAAGATTAAATTTAAATGGACGAGTTACCTTCAAATGTCTCAATAAAAACCTAGGTTTTATGGGAGGTAATAATGTAGGCATAATATTCGCAAGAGGCAAACTAATATTTATGCTAAATCAAGATACACATTTACATGATGAAGCACTAGAAAATGTTTTCCAGATTTTTAATAGCGACCCTAAAATTGGAGCTACGCAATGTCTCCTACTCCAGTATCGGCATCCCCACATTTTAGACTCGTGTGGAGATGAGTTCAGTAGCTTAGGAACAGGTATAATCGGTTGTTTTGGAGAAAGATTTACTAAAGTTTTAGCAGAAATCAATGAAGGAAGAGAGATAGTCTTAGCAAGAGGTGCAGCACTCATCATCAGACGAGAGGTGCTCGATCTATCAAAGAAAATTTTTGGAACATACTTACCCACCTATCTTGTAGCACCCTACTATGAGGATTGGTTTCTGTCAATATTCACAAGAGTATTGGGCTATAAACTCTTACTTATACCCAGTTGTATAGTATATCATGATTCCTTAAAACAAATACACCGTGATCCGTATACTTTATACAATGCTATTAATATCTTTGTACAGTTTCGTGCACCAATTTTCATGTTTATTGGAACGATTGGAACGATTGCATTTTCATCCGTTTTCATTTCTAAACAACCGTTAAAATTGCTTATTTGTTTTAGAGCTCTACTAAGGAAACTCAGGAAAAATATTCAAGTGAGGTATTATATAGATATACTAGCTAAACAAAGAGGAATACAGCTTAAAAATTTATGGAAGACTAAAAGAAAAGCTACAGATGCCCTCAGATGGTACTTCACTTTTCAGCAATTAACTCGAAAATAAATCGTAAAAATATTAATAAATTAATAAATGGGATAAATAGAAACAAAATGAGTAAAGATACAAAAATTGTAATAGTATGTAATTATACCTTTCCTCTAGCAGGAGCACCTTGGAGAAGAATTGAATATTTTTCAAACTTTCTCTCTAGATATAAAATAGATGTAACTGTCATAGGTGCTATTGAATTAGGCAGAGAAACTTCTAAAATGATTAAAGTTAAGAGGGGAATAAAATACGGTAATTTTAGAGTATTTAATTTACAATGGCGTATTGGAATATTTGCTCTTATAATTGAAATCTTTAATTTAATAGGAACTTTTCCCTTATTAATAATTCTACCCGTGTTAAAACCTAAGATAGTTTACATTTCTATACCTTATATTGAAACATTGCCCACTGCATATTTAGCAGCTAGGTTAATAGATGCAAAAATAGTTGTAGATGTGCGTGATCCATTGGCATACTGGCCAAGCTGGACAAGGGGTTTTACCCGCAAATTTTTTAGTTTTCTTACTTTGCTTGATTACATACTTATGCGTAAATCTGACCTTGTTCTAGCGGTTACTCCTGGCCTAATTAGGCTCCTCGCACAACAAGGCATAGTTGCGCATCTTGTAATGAATGGCGCTGATACGCAAATTTTTCAACCTTATCCTCGTTACGAAGTTAGACGAAAACTTGACCTAAACAATGATGCCGTAGTGCTCGTTTTCAGCGGGCGCCTAGGTGGCTATTATGACGCTATCCCCCTTCTCAAAGCAGTGGCTAAATTGCCAGGTGAGCTCAAAAGGAAAGTGATATTCTTGCTTATCGGGGGTTTCGGAGACGCAACATATGTAAGGAAGTTTGTGCAAGTAGCGAAGGAGCTACGCTTATCCGACAACATAAAGGTTTTGCAACCGGTACAAGACGCACGCACACTGGCGGAGATCCTCTCGGTAATGAACGCGGGAGTCATCACGCGCGTGGCCTCAGAATTGTATGACCCAACGATACCTGCGAAGTTTTACGAGTACTTGGCTTGTGGGCTTCCCGTTATAGCGCTGGTTAGGCGTGGCTCGGAGCTCTGGAGACTGATCGAAGAATGGGGGGTGGGTTTCGCGTGCGAGCCTCAGAATTTAGATTGCATTACGAAGGCTTTAGAAAAAATCTTTGACGAAAGTACAATGGAAAGCATCAGGGCCAATGTCTTCCGCGTAAGACCCCTTATCGATAGGCGCCGTGCAGCTGAAAAGATATACAGTTTGCTTCGTGAACTGTTAGAGTCTAGACGGGACGTTTAACCCATGAGCAAGGGAGGAGTAACCGGCCCTGAAATGCGTGCTGTTGTAAGAAGGGAGATCTTGCTAGTGACACTGGCAATTTTACTTGTGGGCTTGCTATCCTTAATCGTTGCCACCTACATCTATTACCCGTGGCCCGAAATACTGGTGATACACTCCTCGCTGGTCGCGCTTTCCTCTTTCATCGCCGTTCGCGCGCGTAGGAAAGGTTCCATTATAGCACAAAAATTTAATTACTGTAATTTTGCTAAAAGTCTATAAGAAATAAACAAAAACCTTTGATTAGGTAATACTATGTGCTTGCTCGGTGAATTTTTGGTCTCAATATTAAGGTTTATCGGAGGTCTAGTTTATTTTTTCATATTGCCTGGAGCTCTTCTCAAAACTAGCTACTTTAAGAAAGTTCCTATGCTTTTGTCTCCTATTCTAGGCTTGTTATTACAGATTTATAATATGTTTTCACTTTGGATTGTATATATTGTTCTAGGAAGGCAACCCATTAATATTGCATTATTGTTAACTTTAATTACATTAGGTGAAATTGTAAGTTTAGTTTTACTTATTAGCAGTAAATATTCCAGTAAGTACTATACAAAGTATTATCGAGACTTTTTTAAGTTTTCTTCTGTCGATAAATATTTACTGATTTCAATTGCAATTTACTTGCTACTAGCATTATATTGGCAACGATTTGCAACCGAACCTCATTCGGATGGTGCATTTTATCTAGATATTGCACGAAATATAGCCGAAAAGGGTGTTTTTCAGAGCAATATAATTCTCCTGCCAAATGATTGGAAATATGTTACATTTACAACAGGATTTAACTACGATATTCACTCTGTAGGATATTTCTGTCTTGCTATATTTTTTATTTTTGGTGGTGCAAGTTTGCAAATGGCTCAGATAGCATTGATTTTTCAAGGTATGCTTATTATTCTTATTCTTTTCGAATTGTGTAATAAAATTTTTAATGTAAATATTGCAAGATTAGGGGCGATAATATTATCTATTCATCCGGAATTTATAACCCATGTTGTATTAGTAGGTGGTCCTGAGATACCAAGTATATTATTCTTATTGTTTACTTATTATATGATTATGCTTTCAATTGAGGATAAGCAAAATTATATTATACATTCTATTATCGGAGCCCTTTCAATGTTTTTAACATGGTTTAGCTGGTTCTTTAATTTTTATATATTCTTTGCACAAATACCCTTTTTATATCTATATGTTAGTCATAGAAATTCGGATTTTAAAGTTAGAAATTTTGCTGTAATTCTTATTTTACTAGCATATTTTATCCTTGATTTCAGAATCATAGAAAACTTGCCTTATTTATATTTAAAACATTCATTTCCAGTAGCGTTAATTGTTTTCATTTTCTTTCTACGCACCAACGTTCTGAAGAAAATGTCATTTAGCTTAAAATTATTCTTTACATTTATTTTATCTATACTTTCTTTATTCTCTATTTATGCAACGGTATTTCAATCCTCTCCAACTCATAGGCAATATAATAGTCAATTATCAGAATCTGGTACATTCCTGAAGCTTCAAACTCAAAGAGATTTAGAAATATTGTTTATAAGATCATTTAATTTAAAACGTATAAATAACTATTACCAGATGTATAGGGAAGGGCTTGAATCTTACATTGGTAGTTTACTTATCGTTTTAAGTATATTATCAATTATTAGATTTCGATTGATTAAAGAAACTTTGTTAATCTGGACTTTTCCACTTTTTCATTTCTTATTATGGATCTTCTTTAGCACCGTAGAAGTGCAAGCCAGGTATCTTCTATCGTGCTTTATATTCTATGTGATATTAACTGCTATATCTCTTCAGACCTTTATTCCAACAACAAAGAGGAGTTCTATTAAGTTAATTACCCTGTTTATTTTACTTTTGTTGATATTACATTCTATTTATAATCTTTATCCTAATTTTGAGCAAATTTTAAACTCTTGGAAATATGGCGAAAATTTCGGCTGGATACCAGCTATTAATTGGATAAAAAAATTCATCCCACAAGATGCCGTGTTTTTAACTAGGTCCTCAAGTTATTTCGCCTGGTATACAGGTAGACGTGTTGCACACTTAGATATTGGATTTAACCTCTTTCCCACCGATCAAATATCCGAGTCTCAATTAGTTGATCTTATTAGATTATATAAAGCTAATTATCTGATCATAGAGCGAAGAACTATTTGGATTTTTCCATATCTTTCCTCTTTGCTCGTGCATCCTGCTTCATTTCTTGGTTCAAGCATCGTTTTTAAAGACAATAACGTTGTAATTTATAATGTTACGAATATAGCATACGGTAGTCCTCGATCTACTGCAATATATACACTTCACGATATGGAAACGTTAAATTACTGGTATCCGAATCTATATTATGGAAATGCTTCTCTTCTATTAGACAACGAGATTAAAAGAAATGGTAACTATTCGATCAAATTCACCCAATTCTTAGCTTCAGGTAGAACACAGGCATGTATCTTCTTAAGCAGGAATTATTTTATGAACTTATCTGATTATGATTACATGTCTTTTTATGTAAAGTCTTTACATAACTGCTCTGTAATCGTAGCTTTGATAACTGACCCATATAATTATTTTATCACACCTAAAGTTAGTGTGCTAGGTGGAAATTTTACTCATATACGATTTTCGGTCAAAGTTTCAAGAAGTATAGGTAGACCACTTCTGAGCAATATTTCACGTATTCAGGTTTGCTTTGGTGATCTATCAGCAAATAAATCATATACTTTTTGGATTGATGGTCCTCTCATATTGGAAAAAATTACTTACAACTATCCATAATAAAAATATATTCAACATTATGTTTAATAATGAGAGTAGTTTTAAATAGGAAGATTTATGTTAGCGCGTGTAATAGGTTGGGTAGTGGAACATGAAGATTCTTGTTGTTTCACCTAGTTATCCATCTGAAGATAACAAGCATGCCTTTGGCTTTGTTCATGCGAGAGTAAAACTTTATAAAAAGTATGGCTATAGCACGTATGTATTAGTTCCATTATATGGAAGTTTATTAAAAGAAATTAATGTTTATATTTATGAAGGGATAAAGGTTTTTAGAGTAAATGTGAATTATATTGAAGAAATTATAAATATTGTAGATCCGGATGTAATAGCATATCATTTCCCGGAGCCTAGGGCTATAATAAGGCTCTTGTCGACAAAGAGACCTCTTGTTCTCTGGTTTCATGGGGCAGATGCTTTAATTAGGTTCTTTCATTATTACTATGAGCCGTTTACTATGAAGAATCTTATTAATGGATTAATAAGTATTCCAAATGATATTAAACATGATCTTCTACTAAGGAAAATTATTTTTAAATATAGGACCATTCAAATGATTACTCCATCGTATTGGATGAAAAAAATGCTCTTTCGCTACCTTATGCTTTCAAGATCTGATATTGGTAGAATTCATGTAATACCAAATCCGGTTGATACTGATAAATTTAAGCCAATTAAACCTTGTTATGAACGTCAACGCAATGTAGGAATATCTGTTAGAGCTTTGTATTATAAGTATGGCGTTGATATGGCTATTAAGGCCATGTGCGGGTTAAAAGATGTTAAATTGATTTTAGTAGGTGATGGACCTTTGAGAGAGTACCTTAAAAGAATATCTGAGAAATGTAAAGCTAATATTGAATACATATATCAGGGTATTCCTCATGAGGAGTTACCTAAGTATTATAATGAAGCAGGCTTTTTCCTTGCACCAAGTCGAACAGAGGCACAAGGTGTAGCTATGTGCGAGGCGTTGGCCTGCGGAACACCGGCTATAGCAACTAATGTGGGTGGAATACCAGAATTTGTTATTCACGGCTTTAATGGTATTCTAGTAAAGCCTAAACCTGTAGAGCTTAGAAAAGCATTACGAACGATTGTTAGTATTTCTGATAAAAAATATTGTGAAATGTCACAAAATGCAGTAAATTATGCCAGGAGAACTTACTCTAGCAAAATAATTATTCCTAAAGAGCTAGAGATCCTGATAAGGGCTATTGAACTTTATGATAATTTTAAAGTTAAAGACTGAGCACGCGGGATGGAGATGCTATCTAAGCTCTTCAATAGGTTTTTCATTTGGCTGAGACTTTTAAAGGCTTTTAGAGGTCTTACTCTGAAAGGTGCGCTTAACTTACTACTTTCAGCTTTTTGCGATACTCTCCTTGGTGCGTTTACCGGTGCGAGCATTAACCCGAGACTCCTGCTGAAGGGGCTTTTCTTTTTTAAAGCTAAGGGGTTGGGGATCGTTGCTGTGAGAGGCGGTACCGACGATATTTACAATCTGCTCCCCGGTCGTGAGGGTGATGTGGAGGTTTACATTGAATCCCACTTAGCGGAAGGCTCCGTGTTTGTCGATGTAGGAGCGAACGCCGGCTATTACACCTTAAAGGCCTCGAAGTTGGTGGGGGCGGCAGGTCGCGTTTATGCTATCGAGCCGGTTCCCTCTACAGCAGCTGTTCTCAGAGCTAATGTTAGGCTTAACGATTGCAACAACGTAATAATTCACGAGGTAGCAGCTTGGTCTGCCCGCGGGAAGTTGATGTTGAGCGTTCCAGGGTTATTATACGGCTTCGCTTCTGTGACGAGGCGGGGGCAAGGCACTGTTACAGTGGAAGCACTAACGCTAGATGAGCTTCTCCGCGATGAGAATCGCGTAGACCTCATTAAAATCGATGTTGAGGGCGCAGAGCTAGAGGTGCTAAGGGGTGCTCAGAGCGTACTCCGTAAAGCGCAGTACGCTGTGCTCGAGCTCTCGCGTAATGCTCGCGTAATTTTACACGTACTGCAAGGAGCTGGGTTCGCGTGTAAGAAGGCTCGCTTTACCACTTATGTTTTATGCGAACGGCGAGAGCCTAGGAACTGCCTACAAGAGTACTCACCTATGTCAGGCTAGCCTAACAAGTGAAAATCTTAATAAATAGTTAAAATTAAAATAAACAGGATTCTATGCGATTAAGGGGTGTTTGTGTTTTAGGTTTAGGCTACGTAGGTCTTCCTACCGCTGCGGTGCTGGCTAGCAGAGGTTTTTACGTAATCGGCGTTGATAACGACGTTACCAAAGTCGATGCGATAAACAACGGCAGGTGCTACATCCGCGAGCCAGGGCTGGATCTTATGATTCGAGACGCTGTCTCGGAGGGGCTTCTTCGCGCCACCACGGATGCTGTTAAAGAGGTGAAAAGCTCCGATGCCGTGATCATCGCGGTGCCTACGCCAGTCAAAAGCGGCGTGGTCGATTTCAGCTATCTCAAGAGCGCTCTCGAAAGCGTGAGGGAGGGTTTGCATAGAGGTCTTCTGGTGGTTATCGAGTCCACTGTCCCGCCCGGCACGACCGTCGGCTTCGCTAAGCCTTTGCTGGAGGAGTCGGGGCTTCGCGTTGAGGAGGACTTTTTCCTCGCGCACGTACCGGAGAGAATTGCTCCGGGTAGGGCTGTTGAGGAGTTGCTTAATGCTCCGCGACTTGTTGGTGGTGTTGGGCCTCGGTCGACTGAGAAGGCTTTGGAGCTTTATGGTAGGGTTAATTCTAGGCTTTTGGCGACTGATGCTACGACTGCTGAGTTTGTTAAGCTTGTGGAGAACACTTATCGGGACGTGAATATTGCTTTTGCTAATCTTTTGGCTTTGATGGCTGAGCGGTTGGGCGTGGACGTGTATGAGGCTGTTCGGCTTGCAAATACTCATCCGCGTGTGAATGTTCATTTGCCGGGTGCGGGTGTTGGTGGCCCGTGTTTGACTAAGGATCCTTATATGCTTGCGTCTCTTTTGCCGGATTTCTGGGGTACGGAGCTTGTGAGGCTGGCTAGGAGGATAAACGAGTATATGCCGAGCCACGTTGTTGATATTATTGAGAAGGCTTTGGCGGAGGTGGGTGCTGGTCTTGGAGGTGCGAGGGTTGCTGTTTTGGGTGCTAGCTATAAGGGTGGTGTTGAGGATACTCGTGAGAGCCCTTCTAGGTATATTGTTAAGGGGTTGCAGGATAGGGGTGCTAGTGTTGTTGTTTTTGATCCTTATACTTCTGAGAGCTTTGGCGCTGAGAGGGCTTCTTCTCTAGAGGAGGCTGTTATGGGGGCAGACGTCGTGGTGATTGTTACTGATCACCCGGAGTTTAGGGGGCTGGATCTAGGGAGGCTGGGTGGCCTTGTTAGGCGTAGGATAATTGTGGATGGTAGGAGGGTTGTTGAGCCGCATGTTGCTGTGGAGCATGGTTTTAGGTATTATGGAGTCGGGTATGGGAGGGCCTTTAAGGTATGAGTGTTGTTGTGGTTGTTGGGACTAGGCCTGAGATTATAAAGATGGCTCCCGTTGTAAGGGAGCTTGAGCGGCGTGGTGCTAGTTTTGTCTTTATTCATTCGGGTCAGCACTACGATTACGAGATGAGCCAGGTGTTTTTGGAGGAGCTTGGCTTGCCGAGGCCTCATGAGAGCTTTAGGCTTGAGAATAGTAACCCGGTGTCACAGATGGGGGAGATGATGATTAAGCTTGAGAAGGCGCTTCAGGAACACTGGGTAGACAAGCCTAGGGTTATGTTGATTCAGGGCGACACTAATACTATGCTTGCGGCAGGCTTGACGGCTCTGAAGCTTGGTTTGAGGGTTGGGCATGTTGAGGCTGGCTTGAGGAGTTATGACTGGAGGATGCCGGAGGAGCATAATAGGAGGATGATTGACCACGTGTCTCATTATCTCTTTGCACCTACCGAGGTTTCGAAGAGGAATCTTTTGGAGGAGCATGTGTGGGGCGAGATATTTGTGACTGGAAACACGGTTATTGATGCTGTTGACATGTATTTTGACAGGATTGAGGCTGTGGAGGAAAAGGTTGTCGAGCAGTTGAGGTTTGATGAGTATGTTCTTGTGACTTTTCATAGGGCTGAGAATGTTGATGACCCTCAGGTGTTGAGGGACTTTGTTAGGGTTCTTAAGGGTAGCCCAATTCCAATAGTTTTTCCTGTTCACCCGAGGACTAGGAGGAGGTTGCAGGAGTACGGCTTGATGGGCGAGGTTGAGCGTCTTGATAATGTCCAGTTGTTGCCTCCTCAGGGCTACTTCGAGTTCTTGGCTTTGATGAGGAATTGTAGGGTTGTGATGACTGATTCTGGTGGTCTGCAGGAGGAGGCTACGCATCCAAGGATTAGGAAGCCCGTGTTGGTTCTGAGGAACTCTACCGAGAGGCCGGAGGCTGTGATGCAGGGCTTTGCTAGGGTTGTCGGGGTAAACCCCGTTGTCGTTCTCGCCGAGCTAGAGAAAACCCTGAAGAGTGGCGTTGAGTTGCCTGGAGTTTCTCCTTTTGGTGATGGGAGGGCGGCTGTTAGGATAGTTGACTCTGTTTTGTCTCGACTCGGAACCTAGCAGATTTAGTTCTTTATTTTTCTTCTATTTTCTCACGTTTTAATTCGAATATTACTGTTCCTCCGCAGGTGTAGGGTTTTCCTGGGTCTGGGCACTGTGCGTAGCCTGTATCTTCTTGATTGCCGATTCCGAGGGCTGTGGCTGGTACGCCTTTGAGGAGGGGGGCTAGGAGTGTGAGCATGGATGCGAGGGCGTGTAGGCAGACTCCCTTGCCTGCGTCTTTTATGTAGAAGTTTTCGATGGTGAATGTGTCTCCTGGCTTGTAGCCTAGGGCGCAGTTTCCCCGTACTTCTTTTACTTGGACTGTGACCTTGTACATCTTTTTTGCCTTGGATGATTTTGTTTTTGTGTTTATTTTGTTTTCTTAGCTTTATTACGCGTGGGGTGGGTGTATCATTTTATTGGGGCTTTTTGCGGCTTTGTCTAGGGCTCTTCGGGATTCTTGCTCTATGTTCTGTCCGTGGAGGTCTGGTGTGTGTTTTTCGTTTTGGAGGTGAGGCGTTCGGCGAACATTTTTATTGAGAGGGGGCTTAAGTGCGAGTCTTTGACGCCTTTTAGGCATAGTATGTATAGGCCTATGCTGTATGTGGATGTAAGGGATGTTGCGCGTGCTTTTAGGGTCTACGCGGAGAAGATTCTCGACGGGGAGGTTAACAAGGACGGTGGCAGCCTTAGGAGGGTTTTGAACCTCTTCTATCCTGAGCCGTTTACTGTGCTTGAGATAGCGGAGATGGTTCGGGACGTTATCAGGGAGGTTACTGGGGGCGCTTTGGAGCCTAGGATCGAGGTTGTTGACCAGGGCTTGCCTTCGCTGTTTGGGCCGGAGGATAAGTATAGGTTTAGGGTGGATGTTTCGAGGACGCTGGGCTTCCTGGGGCTAGGGAGGCTTATTAGCCCGAGGGAGTCTATCGAGTATATTGTGAGGAGGAGGCTTGGGAAAGAGACGGGCTAGGTTTTTCCTAGTTAGTTCTTCTCTTCTTTTTCTCCTCTTATTGTTGTGGTTGTTTTTTGTTCATTATTCTACAGCGAAATAAGAGCATAAACGAGAAGGTTTTAACGTAATTGAGACTTTATTTCTTCTCTTCGATTTATGATGTGGTGGTCTTATCGTTTCTTGTGGGTTAACGTATAGCTTCTTGTTTTTGTTACTTTTGTGTGAGGTATTGTTGTTGGGAACGTTAGGATAACGCATTGACTTTGGTAGTATATGGTTGCCGAGATCTTTAACGAGTTTTTTATCAGCGCTAATTATATAATATAAGAAGTTTGAAATATAGAATATGAGTTCAAAATGTAATAGTTTTGCAAGGATCGATCTAGTTATGGAGGGTTTTACAAAGTTATCTTCATATGCACAAATTCAGGTCGTTTCAAGTTTTTTTTGGAAGCCTTGCGTCTTTTATTATGATGTTTGCACCTGGTGCGGACCCTGAACTTGCTATTTTGGGATTGGTTTTTTTCTTCTCCTTTATTTTAGCGCCCGTTATAATTGCTTTTAGAGACATATTTGAGGCTATTGATGCCTTTCGAAAAGTTAGATATGAGTATTTCGGGCTTTCTTTTGTTTCTGTAGATACTGTGAGAATAATTGGCTCAATTGCTGTAGTGTTTTTTGTATTTTCTCTTTGTCTTATGGGCTTTATCGTATTTTTGAAATTGAATATTGCCTGGATTTTCTATATCTTTTACGGTGCTATAAATATATTTATATGGGCCGCTCAATTATTTCACATGGGAATTCTCTCTTTCTTATGGAGTCTTAAAGATTTTCTAGGTGATCCTTTTTTCAGCTTGCATCTACACTCATTGCCGTTACTTTTTGTACCAATCTTGTCCCTGGAACTCTCGGCTTATTTGTGTGGATTTATAGTGGGCTTGCTTCGTCTAGCTTTACGTTTTCATCATTTACCAATTGGAGCCAGATGATGGGATTTTTTGTAGCCAATATGGTAGCGTGAGGGCTTGTGTATTATGATTGCATCTTTGTCAAGCGTTCTCTATTTTCGTGCAGGCTCTATGTGGCTTATCGCGTACGAGCAGCGTGGTAATCGCCTAGAATTTTTCGAAGGCAACGCATGTCATGTAAGACACCTTAATGGGGTAAAAATTTATCATTTTAAGGCGAAAACGAGTCGAATATTTATAAATACCTTTTTTACCTTTTTCCTGGGTTTAAGAAATGGGTGTAAGAGTCAAAAAGAGAGAGACGTGGAAGGGTAAGCATCGAGACATCACTGGGAGTAGAGTCAGCACTGAAGATCGGAGCGAAGAAGAAGTAGTTATTGAGCTGAAAGCACTTTGCAATGTAATAATTTTTGTATTACAAAACATGAACATTA
>Ga0209739_100386_pt1 | contig 18474 bp, 17 predicted proteins | sample JossMetagenome_2_FD_184729 | JGI IMG/M metagenome (GOLD analysis project Ga0209739, IMG submission 184729) | Hot spring sediment microbial communities from Joseph's Coat, Yellowstone National Park, USA - JC3_ASED (SPAdes) (version 3) | ecosystem: Environmental > Aquatic > Thermal springs > Hot...
AAACAATAGATATTTCTAGCTCAAACTTATTCAATCTAAAATACCGTAAGAAACCAAGATCTTTAAAATTTCAGAAGAACTCGATTTTTAGAGACCACAGCTGTGGAGGCACAGACTTCTCCATCATCTCGTCTGTGAGGAGAAGGATCTTTTTAATCTTCTCTCCCTCCTCTGGAGAGATCTTTCTGTTCTCAACTCTTCTAATTCTTCTCACAACATCTATAAGACCTAGGTTTAAAAATATTAGAAATGCTGGCAGATTATTCTTCTCTATAGCCTCTTTCATTTTCTCAAGAATCTTCTCGTCAGCTTTAAGCTCTGTCAATAGTCTGTATATCTCCTCTGCATTAGTCATGTCGCATGATATACATTCTACTTTTGTCTTCAGAAGATTTTCTCCTCTCATCCACATGATTTCTTCTACGGAGGACATGTTCTCCCCGAAAAAATAGATGATGTTTTTTGGAGGAGAGATATGTTTTTAATCTTCTTCTGTTTCTTCCATGGTCAACATTTTCAGCATTTTTATATAGTCTCTGATCTGATCCACGAACGTTCTTAGGCCGTAAACTGTCTCAGGATCTTTTTTTATCAATCCTGAGAGCACTTCTATAACAATATGTGTCATAAACATGAGAAGACTATGAAGATCTTCATAAATCTCTTCGCCATAGACAATCTTTATATTATTCTCAAGATCTTCATGAGTAAATATGTGTGCTCCCACGCCTTCGTCCCACAGACTTCTTCTTCTGGTGAATATTATTAAGGCTAGAACCTCTTCATCTTCTCTCAAATGTTCTAAGGCTTCTCTCAGAAATTCTTCAGAAGAAGACATACGATCCCCGAAAAAAGAAATATTTTGAGAGATCAGAGAAAAATATCTCTTGATAAATCTTATGCTGTGGAGACATGTTTTTATTCTTTGAAACATCTCATTTCTTTCAGAGCATATTCGATACTATATTCGCTATATACAATGGTCTTCTCATGTTCTCCATATATACCTCTATAAATATATTTGTGGAGGATCGCCAGTGGGATGTAGCATATCTCTCCATCTTTAAATCTGACAATGACCTGCCTAGAGATCGCTTTGAAGTTGGGCAGATGAACTAGCTCGTCGAAATCTTTGATCTCAGTTGTGTCTATAGGCTTACCCTTGATCTCATTTATCTTAGCAAGAACCTGACTCCATTTATCAATCCACTTCTCAACATCTTCTCTTCTTCTACGACGCATAGGTCTCCCCGAGAAAGAAGTAGAGAGACCGCGGCTTCACACAGAATCTTCATACCCCGAGCTCAGGGCCGAGGCTCATCGAGGTCCTCCTAGTTCGCTCCCCCTCCTTAAGAGAGGGTTCATCACTTACCAGGAGGCTTATAGCCTACGCTCCCCGCGGGAGATTGCTCTCCCACGGCTCACAGCTACGGCTCCAGAGGCGGGTGGAGCCCCAGAGGCGCCTACCCCTCCCCCCGGCCCAGATCCTCCCCCTGTCGCCAGGCCTCGGGACCTGGCGACAGTCAGTTCATCAGAGTGGTTCCGAGACCTCTCTCAACTCTTAGGGAAGGCTCCGCCCAACGGATCAAAGCCCCGAGACTCACCGCAGGGCGAGGCGGAGAGCCTCTCACCGGTCTCTCATCTCTCTCTGCCCCCTCCGAGAGATCAAGACCGGGTCATAGGTCGCCTCCCTGAGCTGAGAGAGGTCTCACCAAAGATCTTATGATCTATAAGACGAGCTTTATAACATTAAGATCGATTCGGATCATCTCGCAGATCCATCACGGGTCTGCGATCCCCCACCGAGGAGGATCCCGTGTAGTCCTCCTCGGGGCTCATCCCCCCTGACTCCCGTCAGGGGTTCCCCATATATATACAGATAGAGGGTGTCCGCAGATCTTATCATCTATAAAAGTTTTTATAGAAGTGCATTGTTAAAAAGGGTATTTAAATATTAAGTCTTTAACATCTTCAGCTTTGCACATAAAGAAAGATCAGAACATATTCGGCATCGCACTTGATAAAGATTTAAAGACGATAGATCTTCTCGAATAGGAAAATAATGTTTCATATTTTAACCTTATGCGAACTTATACAGAGTTTTCTTTCTAATTTTCTAAGATTTTCGATTGACATACGAACAGAAAGCTAAGTCTTCTTCTGATCTCTTTGATATCGACATTATCAAATTATACTACAAGAATTTCTGGGTTAGCTTTTCTATTCTCAAAACTATACTTCAGCATTTTTAAGATAGGGAGAAGTTTTGAGGATCTCTCTAGAGAAGTGATTCGATCTATTCAAGAAGAATTCGACAAACCTAAGATCTCTGAGGCCAGACATAGGGATCTTCTTGGCGAAGCAGATATAAATTATCCGAGATATCTGGCGCTATTAGTGCAGTTGAATGAATAGGAAATCCGCATTTAGGCAAAATAACGTTCCGCCCAAAGGAGGATCTATAAAACCGCTGAATAATATATGAATCAACTCATAGGTTTTATTTTTTATTTTTAATGATAACTTTATTTGGGGTTTTCACGCTATGACTGCCGAAGAGCCTTGGACTACAATAGTTCTATATGCCATGAGAAAATTAGGCGCTGATGAACGTAGCGTTCAGCTGAAAGAGATATACACCGTTGTTAAAGAACTGGCACCTTCTAAATGTGATGAGAAAGATATGTATGTTTATACTTATAAAGGAAGGGAAACTGAAGAGCTCCGCTGGAAGAAAAATGTAAGAGACGCTCTGCGGAAGCTTAAGCAGAAAGGTCTAGTAGTTAATGAAGGGAAGGGGATGTGGAGACTTGTCCGCCTCGGGCAGACTTAGCATAATATAAACACAGATCCTTCATAAAGCAAATACCGCAACGTGGATCCCGGGCTCTACAAATTTTTCTGGCGAAATCTAGTATTCCAAAGTTGAACTTCTCTGCAAGGTCAGGATCTTTGGGCACGATCATTTTAGCGAAAGACCATAACACTGGATCTTTATAAGGATTCTTTTTTGCTGACTTGACGCTGAAGATCCTTTCGACAACCCTGATCATGTTTCTATCAAGAAGCGGTTCCGGCTTTCTACATGCTCTAAGAAGAACTTCTGAGATTATGTATTCTCCGACGCCGGGCAGTTCACGGAGCTTCTCTTTATCGCAAGGCACTTCTCCGTTGAATTTATCCACTAAAACTCTGGCCAGTTCTATAAGTTCTTTTGATCTCTTATTATGCAGACCTAGAGGTTTTATAATCTTTTTCACATCTTTCTCACCAGCTGATAGAAGGGCGTGAGGCGTAGGAAATCTTCGCATAAATTCTTCGTAAATTCTGGCGACCTGCCTTATAGTAGTTCTTTTGAGTAGAAGCGGTGCCACAAGAACAGCCCATTTATCTCTAGTCTGTCTCCACGGAAGGTCTTTGATTCCATAGGCCTCATACCATTCAATAATCCTCTTCTGAAATTCTTCGACTTTGGTCTCATCTGAGGAGAAAGCGCCTATTTTTTATTCGCCTCTAATTATTAATGAAAGACAAGTATAAAATCAACTTACTTCATGTATTGATTTCTCTTATATTATGTCTTGACGAGATATAATTATACTAATATTTCATAAATGTCTGATATGAAGAATACTCTATATTCATACATGTATGCAACCTTGTATGATTTTTAAGTCGTGTTTTTATTCTTATCCTAATTATAAGATTAGCTTAGGAATGTATCGGGTATCTCCTCACCAGCTTTGATATAATGTCTCTATGAGGTCTCAAGCTATTGTAGAGGTTGACTATCTCATCAGTCTCTAATATTGTTAAGGACTTCTCTATCTCAACAAAAGCGTTTCTCACTGTATTTTCCGCTCTTTCTCTAGTTTTAGCATCAGATACTACTAAATATAGTTCTGAATGCCATATACCAAACGCGTGTTTCAATCTTGTCAAAGCTGAATCTATATCACCACTTTTTTCAACTTCCCAAACTTTCAAAGGCGAAAGGTCGCGATGAACTCTCCACGTAATATCTAATCTATGGACTTGATCAGGAGTATTTTCTTCAGTTTTGACGTGAAAACCTAATATCTCGCCGATCTCTTTAATCATATCTACAATAGTTCTATGGCTTATAATTCTTCCAGCTCTACTCCTGATAGCTTGTAAAGCATGCTCATCTATATAGGATAAGCCTGTTATAACCCAATCTGAGATAGGACGTCTACTTGTACGAGTTCTGACATCAGTAAGTTCTTCTTTAGCAACCTTGACCTCATATTCTCTAAACTCTTCAAACTCTATGATCCATCTCTCCTGACCTCTTCTTAAACGTTCTTGTTCTTCAGAGAATATTAAACCTTTATTAATAAGATCGTTCCACTCAACAGCACCAACCTTTCTAACTCTAACAACTGTAAATTCACCGTAAAACCTAGACGGCTTCTCTCTTGTTTTTTTAGTTAAAACTACACATACAGAGCCAGGTTCTAGAGCACGAATACTCCTCCTTCTAGGTTTTATAAAATGATAAATCTTTATCCTACCCTTAGAAGCCTCTTCACACCATTTCTCACTAGCTAATAAGATAGCATGTTTAACCATTCTTATCATCTCCTTCTCGCAATAATCCTGCTACTTTCAGAGACCTCTCATACTCGTTAGACATGTCAACTTCTGATAACCTCCAAACATCTTCAGATACTGTAGCTATGCAATACCTACTAGCTCTAGTACTACTTAACATAAGCATAATAACAACATCACCTGATATAATTTTAAAAATATTATTAATAAATGTTAATAAAAGTCGCGCCACAGAGAATATTTCAACAAGTTCTGGAGATGATGATAAAGGCTATGTCTAGAGAGGTGGCGAGATTTATACAAAGCAGATTTGGAGAATTAAAGGTTTCTGAGGCTAGATATGAGGATCTTCTCGGTGAGGCTGATATGAATTATCCAAGATATCTCAATATGTTACAATCAATAGAATATGTAAATTTGAGGCAGGATTCCTAAGTGGTATTACTTAATGACAGATAATGTTTTCTCTGTCTTAAGATATAGAATTTTAATTTTTAGATTAAATATATAGTAGGTTGAGTGTCATCCCATAGGTGTTTATTTTTATGAGCGACTACACTAGAGAATGGGCTTTAAAATGGATCAAAGGATCTGTTGAAAGCTATATTATAGGCAGAACATCTCTTGAAATTATTAAAGGAAGAATTAAAAAAGCCGTTGAATCCTACAATCTAAAACCTGAAGAAATAAAAAATATTATGGACATGATATTAATAGATCCTTTAATAAATGTTTCAAAAGAAAAAAGAGAAGAAAAACTTAGACCTCTCATACAGCTCGTCAGAATATTAGAATATAGAGGTGAGAAAAATAGTTAAATGTCCATATTGTGGATTTGAGGGCGAATTCATAGTAAATAAAACATGGAGATTCAGATTCTATGAGGTAAAACATCTTGAATGCCCTAAATGCCACGGAGTATTCAACCACTACCAAGGATCGAGCCCAGCAGGTAAAAAGGTTGAGTTTGTAATAAGAATCAGACCAAGAGGGAGAGAAACTAATAATGTAAATTTGTAGAGTAGGGTGCGAGCTTGTCACTTGAATATACGCAGATGTCTTTTGCGAGCAAAGTCGCCGGATGGATTAATCAAATAATTAGGGATCATAACTTAGGTTTTGATGAAGCAGACATCGAGATTATGGAGCCTAAAACCCGTAAAAGGGCAGACGTTATTATCTGGGAGAATAAAAAAGCTCAAAAAGTCGCTTTACACATTGAGATATGGGATCCCCTAACCGATCCCTGGGGAAAGGTAGAAGACGCGTATATAAAAGCAACAAAGTATAAAGCTCCACATTTCGTGGTGTGGAATATAACGCACTTCTACTGCTTTGAAACATTCAAAGAAGGTGATTTCCTCGACAAGCTCTGGTTTCCACATGCCGGAGCGCCAGATAAAGTAACAGATGCGAAAACTTATAGAGAAGCCATAGAAAAGTACGAGGATGAAATAAAGAAGTTCCTAAAGTTCTTCCTCATAGAGTTCGACCAAATATATAAGGGAGTAAAGCCTAAGCCCGCACTAGGAATAGACGAGAAATTTATCTACATGCTAAGAGGTGCTATCCACTCTCTCTCAATACCGGTCTTCAACTACATAAAGGAGAAGGCGCAGAAAGACCTGGAATTCAGGAAACGCCTAATTGAGTATTTTAGAGAGCAAATGTGGACGTTTAGGAATCAAGACGAAGACTACGATAAGGTGGCGAGACAATACATATATTTACTCGTAATAAAGCTACTCTTCTACGACATACTGGCATCTACTCCCCCGTTCAACAGAAAGTTGAAGAAACTCACTATTCCAGCAACTATACGTAAAGGCGAAGAACTCAAGAAGATAATAGATAATCGCCTAGAGGAAGCCCATAAAGTCACCGGAACATATGAGGTAATACTGTTCAGCGACTTCCTTGACTCTATTGTGCCCCCAGACGATATAGTTGATCAAATAAGGGAGCTCGCAGAGAACCTCGCTAATTACGACTTCTCGAAGATAGACTATGAGGTACTCGGCTTCATATTCCAGAAACTAATACCCGAGGATGAGAGACACAAACTCGGACAATACTTCACTAGGTCAGATGTAGTCGACTTAATACTCGGATTCTGCATCAGGAGCCCGGACGATAAGGTTCTCGACGGTGCTTCTGGTGCTGGAACCTTTCTCGTGAGAGCATACGTGAAGAAAAAGCTACTCAAGAAGGAAAAAAGTCATAGAGAGTTGCTTAGCGAGTTGTATGGTGTTGACATTGCTAAATTCCCGGCACTTTTATCAATGATAAACCTAGCGAGCAGAAACCTAGCTCAACTAGAAAACATACCCAACATCATTCAAAGAGACTTCTTCGACGTAGAACCGGGTAAGGAATACCCCGCAGTCGAGGTCAGGTATAATAGAGCACATGTGTGGAGGGTAGAGCTCCCAAGAGAATTCGACGCGGTGGTTATGAACCCGCCGTATACTAGACAGGAGGAAATGGAGGATATAGTTGAAGAAGAAAAAAAGAAGGTATATGAGAGATGCATCAAAGACTGGAAAGAGATGAACAAAGACAAGTACACTAAAGAGAAGAAGCCTAAGATAAGTAAGAGGTCTAGTATATACGTGTACTTCTTCATACACGGTGGGTATTTCCTACGAGAAGGCGGACGCATGGGCTTCATTACTTCTAACTCGTGGCTTGACACAGACTATGGTGGAGACCTCCAGAGATACTTCCTGGAGAACTTCAAAATAGTAGCAATCATCGAGAGCAAAGTAGAGAGGTGGTTTGAAGACGCGGACATAAACACGGCTATCACGATACTCGAGCGTTGCTCAAACCCCGAGGAAAGAGACAACAACATGGTGAAATTCGTGTTGTTGAAGAAGCCGCTCTCTGAGTTAATTCCCATAGCCAATAAGCCGGGAGACGAGGCGGAGAGATGGAGACGTATAGAGGAGCTAGTGAAACTCATAGAAAACACAAATACCTATTACGAGGACGATAAAATACGCATATTCCCCAAGAAGCAGAAGGAGCTATGGGAGGAAGGATACGACGATGAAGAACAAGAATATGCAGGATCCAAGTGGGGCAGATATCTCAGAGCTCCGCAAATATTCTTCAGAATACTCGAAAAAGGCAAGGACAAGCTGATCCCATTAAAAGTAATAGCATTCATAAGAAGAGGGTTTACAACAGGGGCGGACGAATTCTTCTATTTAACTGATGAGAACGTTAAAAACTGGGATATAGAATCTCAATATCTATACCCCGTTATAAGATCGCCTAGAGAGAGCAAGTATATTATAATTCGACCAAATGATTTAAAACATAAAGTTCTTCTTGTACACGCAGATAAACGGGATTTAGCAGGAACAAAGGTTCTAAGATACATTGAGTGGGGAGAGAGACAAGGATTTCACCGGAGACCAACATGTGCATCAAGGGATAGATGGTACGATCTGGGGAGTAGAGAGCTTGAAAAACTACTAATGCCCAGATTGCACTACGAAAGGCATATAGTCTTCTATGGTCATTCGGTATATGCTGATGACGGGTTCTTCGAAATAGTGCCCTACAATAAAGAGTATATGTCAACTCTCTTAGCTTATATGAATTCTACGTTGTTTGCATTATTCAAAGAGATATACGGAAGTGTGGGACTTGGCGAAGGAGCCCTCTACACTTCAGGAATAGATATAAAGAAGTTACCCGTGATTAACGTTAGTACTATTGGTATAGAACATTTAGAAAAACTGAAGAGAATAGTCATGAAGATGTCCCAAAGAGAAGTCAAATCGATATTTGATGAGTTAGGTGCCCGCCTACCAGAGGACGTATCATTGAATAAAGTAATGTCTGATAGGAGGGAGCTGGATAAGATCGTCATGAGGGAGATCCTTGGTTTGAGTGAGGAGGAGCAGTTGGAGGTGTATAGGGCTGTTGTAGACCTTGTTAAGTCGAGGATGGAGAGGGCTAGGAGTGTTGAGTCTAAGAAGAGGGAGAGAGGGGAGCAGGAGCTGGAGACTATGGTTACTCTATATGTGCAGGAGTTTAGTAGGATGCATGGCGAGTTAGTAAAGAGATTTAAGTCGTTTCCTGATGGTTACCTGGGTAAGGATGTTAAGACTAGGATCATTAGAGTGCCTGCTACTTCTAAGGCTGTTGCTTGTAACAACCTCGTGGAAGGATTCTATGTAGACTATGGTTCGGGCAAGGTGAAGTGTAAGTCCATGAATGAAGCGAAATATGTTGCCCTCGCTATACTCGCTGGTAAAACCAATATATTAATCCCCGAAGACGAATCCACTCTAGCATCCATAGTAGCGAAGCAGGAAGAAGTGGTTAGAGAACTAGCCAGTAAAATAGATAAATTCCTAGAGCTAAACGTCGCCGACAAAAAACTGAGGGAGAGGATAAAGTCACTACTACTGCGCAAACTCCTCAACGTAGACCACCTAAAGTACACCTGCTAACAAGTGAGTTGCAAAAACACGCGGTCGCCTGCGGGGTATATATACCATAACGCTTTAAACGAATTACATTGCCCTTAGTAGACTAGTGGCTCAATGATAAACAGTTTCTTAGTGTTTTGACTAAACGTATTTGTATACTATCTTACTTCTAGCAACCTTACTATCTCCTCTACTACATTGTCCAACTCGTTTACATTAATACTCTGCGAGTAGGGCTTGAAGATCATTCACAGTTCTTCTTATTTACTTGCTTACGGGCCTCTCAGAGCAAGACGTCTATCACGCAACTCTCACGGCTGATAATAAGGTGTTCACGCTTAATAATACACACAATACTCTCATCTCCACTATTCCCACTCTTAGACATAAAATAACCCTCTACTAAACCCATATGTGTCAATGCGCATAAATGCTCCCTGAGGAGATCAAGACTTGTCTCCCACCTTTACACTCTTGTGTTAGGTAATAAAGGCTTCTAAAAATCATGCTACTTGCTACTAAAAAATAACTGCTCATAACGTGAACTATATGTGTTTTGGAGTGTGTGAACAGATCAGAGTTCACATGTATCGTTCACATGTGAAGTGCACGTGTGAACTGATTCTCGCGAAGTGTGAACTCTGATCTGTTCACAGTTCACACACAGTTCACATGTATCGTTCACATGTGAACTCCGAGAGAATGAATCAAATTATAGCCTGAATCAGTTCACATGTGAATTGATCTATGTGCCTTGATTCAACACATAATAGATCATTTCACATAGATCAGTTCACATGTGAATTTTGTATTCGCGTGAACTCTGATCTGTTTCTCGGAGTTCACATGTGAACTGCACGTGTGAACTCTGATCTGTTTCAGTCTTCAGCTACTCGTATAATCATGTGATTCTCTCTCTGAATTTCCTGTCACCCTGTCGATCGCTGACAGAATCTTTTCATCAAAAAGATCTTAAAAAGATCACTTGTGAGTATAATGAGAATTTTAATTCATGTGTAAAGTTGCGATAGAAACTATTGCAACCACAAGCCCTCTCACGGATATAGACAAATTTCTGTCTACAATTGTCTATAGACAGACGATAGGCAAGACCTTTTTGTCTTGAAAAAGATTAGAATGCTTTTATGTACCGTACCTAAGATAGATCTGAGGACAAAAAATTCTTTTGAGTATAAGAGAAAAATGTTGAAAGTCTAAGTATAATGATAACTTCAAAGACAAATCTATATATAAATCTTCACACATCATAACGTATAAGGTTAAGTAATTTTTATCATAAGACAAAGCTGAAAAGATCGTCAGAACATCTGGCTAATAATTGAAGTATTCGACCCTAATATTCTAGCAACATAATTTATTAAAGTGAATTTTATTATTAATCTGTACGATTAAAAAAGAGAATTAATTTTTTAATCACAAATAACTTTACTATCATAAGTAAAAATAAATCTTTGATATTAAAATATATAGATAGGGCAACATTTGGCACAATCAACACAGCATTCTATTCAATTTCTAGATGACCTAGTCAGCAAATTATATCAAGCTTTAAAGATCAAATTTAAGGATATTTATGATGCGTTTGAGATTGTATTGCCTGATCCTAATACTGGTTTTAATGGGCATAAATTTTTACCTTTATCTCCCGGAATTAATTATCAAAGGATTCCTTATTCTTGGCGTGATTTCTATACTAAAGATACATTAAGACTCCTAATACAAGGAGTTAACATAACTGCTGATGTGAATACTGTTATAGGTCAAGCGATTCATGACAGATTATCCGCTGATGTAAGTGTCGAACCTAGACCTTATGAACATCAAGTAAAGGCTATCGCATTGGCACTTCACTCTCTAGATCATCTGCGTAGATGGCTTCACAATAATACGCCTTCAGGAAGAAGTATTAATAAGCCTTTTGAAATATTGGCATTATTAGCTCCTACAGCAAGTGGCAAAACAGAGATCTTAGAAACTATAGCATTCCAGCTGGCAATTGACGGAAAGAAGGCCAATTTCGATGCCACTAAAGTTCTTATGATCTATCCGATGAAAGAGTTTATGAAAGATCATATTAAGAGATTTGTAAGAGATCTTGCATATATTAACAACATTGGTAGGAAAAATAATCAGATACCTGTGATAACTATAGGACTTCTAAATGAGGACACCCTAGAAACTAATGATGTATCCGATGAAGAAATAAAGAACTATCTACAAATATTTTTTCAACGGATCATTCAGGCCGTTTTAGATGTCCGCTATGTTCTGCTCCTATGAAATGGGAGAAGGAAAAGGATGATACTAATATTAGAGTAAAATGTGAAAATGGCCATGACTTTAGATTCGTAAGGTTCACTCGTAAGTCTATACGTGAAAATCCACCTGATATACTTCTGATAACTCCTGATATGCTTAATCTCATAATGAGAATGGAGGGTTTCGATAGGGTCTTTGGCATTCAAGCACGCGGGTTTCCATTAACAATTATAATGGATGAACCGCATATTTACTCAGGAATTCTTGGTATAAATACAAGCTTAATAATACGGGATCTACGAGAGATGATCTCTAAGATTGCCTCTAGAAATTTTAATGTTTCCTATACACCGTTTATTCTCGTAACAAGTGCTACTATACCTAATCCAAATATATTTTTATCAAAACTTTTCGTCGTTGATCCGTCAAAAATCAACATAATTACTGTATCTTTATCAGGGCAATTTCAATTATCATCTAAAGGACTAATAGCAGTATTACCAAGATCTAAAGCAATAGATAAGAGTGATAATAGTGTATCATGGGGGATAAGAAACGCGGCCATCGAGACGCTCTCAGTCATAGCAGCCATATTACCACCTGACAAAAGAAGGATAATAGTATTTGTAGACTCAACTGAGCGAGCAGAGATCCTGGCTTATCAAATCAAAGATTATATCCAGAGAGAATCAGGATTTTGGAAAGAGTATGAAGTATGTAAAAATATTGGGAGTATATTTGATTCTTCTGTTTGCAATGAGGGACGTCCTAATTATCAATTCTTAAAGATCGATACTTTATCTGCTAAAATGCAAAACGAGGTTAGAAATAAAGTAGCCGAAGAATTTAGGAGTGGAAAAATTAATATGCTTATAGCTACATCGGCTGTTGAAGTAGGTATAGATATAGGCGATGTTTATATAGCTGTGCTTTACGGATTACCGCCTACGCCGATAAATTTTGAACAACGTGTTGGCCGTGTTGGTCGAAGAGGACAGCCATCGCTCGTAATTATACTAGGAAATGAGAATTCAGGAGCTGATGTATATTACCTATCAGATCTTGGGAAATTGATACAGTATGTGCGAAATGTGAAGTCCTATGAGGTTCCTATTAATCCTGCCAACCCGTATGCTATAAGAGCTTATATAGGGAATTATATTACATCACTAGTATGGAGAATAGCCTCGTCTTCTCAAATGGGTGTTGTTCAAAATGGTATTAACGAGTATATAGATATGGTTATTAATAAACCGATAAGAGTGTTTTCGCAACTTCATATGTACCCACAACTAATGTCAATAGCACAGTATTTAACTTCAAACAGTAGTAAATTGCAAGAACAGTTAAGAAGTTTTGCAAATGCCGTTATAAATACAGGAGGAGGATCGAGAATATTATTGCCGAAATTTGTGAACGAAAATGCATGGGAAGAAATATCGAAGAGATGGTCTCAAATTTTAAATGAGAGATACGGTCTTTCAGAAATAAAAACACCTCTTAGAAACATTCGTTCATTAAATACTGAAATACCTCTTCGGTTTAATATTAAGGACACGAAAGTTTTTGAATTAAATGACGATATTATATTAGCTTTATTAACATTTAGTATCAGCGATCTTCCTGAATTAGATAGATCATATGGAATATTTAGAGGAGAACTTAAAGAACTTAAACATAAACCATTTCTCAGAGGAGTGATAACGCTTAAGTCTGTGATGCTTTATAAACAGAAAAAAGGAAAGAAAAAAGGAATAAGAATAAGAATACCATTTGAAGTAGTCGGTGGAGAATTTCATCCTTTTATTCCTCCTATAGGTAGGCAAATGAATGTGAACAAGCTTTATCATCTACGTGATTATATACGAACTAGTATGGAGACCCTGAGAAATATAGTAGAAGTCTCTGAATATGTAAAAAGTAAATCAAACCCATGGACATATAAAAAAATCGTGAGTAAGATAATAAGTGCTTTAGATGCATATCTTAATAATGTTCTACAGAATCTTATAGATAGATATAATAAAGGTCTGCCACCAGAACCTTACGAACTTAAAATAGTGAGACCTAAGATTTTGATATTTAAACCTATAGAACCTCTATGTATTATAGACGAAAACAACATATTAAGATGTAAGGAGATTGTAGATAAAAATGACATAATTGATGCAAAACAACATCTCTTTTATTATGAGGTAGCCATTGGAAAAAAGCCTCAATTTGTAAACAAACTATCAATGAAAAATATTAAAATTAAAAATATAGCAGTAAGCAATATCGTTTATGATCATAAAAATAATGACTTAATTATATATTTGCCATATCATGGAATTTTGAGATATAGAGATTTACGAAAAGAAAATATTAAAATAGTAAATCATGTATCTACATATCCTATAGCACTACCGATACTTATCGACGAACACGATTCGATTGAACATAAAAGCAGAAATAATATAGAAATAGAATTAAAAACCATAAAGGTTTTGTACACAAATATCGGCTATACAATACGCACACCAGTTTCAAAATTATATCCAAAATTTATAGGTAAAAAGGATAAACCATCTATTATTGGCGAAGAGTTTGAGACTTATGCGGTTAAGCTATCAATTAATTGGTCTGAGTGGTTTAAGGCATTAAAAAGAAATAATTTACAGCTATATGAAACATTATTAAATGAAATTAATAAAGATCTTAAAATTTTCGGAATAAGCAATGCCCCAATGATTAAGAAAATATTCGCTGTAACAACAACTCATAGCTTCTCACATATACTTCTAAATTACCATTCAATATATACTGGTGGTGAAAGAAAAGATCTAGGTGAACTACTCATAGTGAAAAATAATGATAATAATACACTAAGAACAGAGGTATTTTTATTTGATACAGTACACGGAGGCAACGGTGTCTCAGAACTGCTCTATTATCATTTGAACGATATATTAAATGATGCTACTACAGTAATGCTTCAGAGACATATTAAATCAAAAGATCCTATATGGAAATTTTATGGAGAACCTGGTGATGTAATACTAGGTGCATGGCCACGATGTATTTATGGGAACCTGGCATTATCAAGAATATGGTTATTGCGATTTTTGGCTGCCCATAATGGATATGACTTAAAAGCATGGGAGGACATTCTAAAGAATAATAAGTTATTGAAGATTCAATTTCCGTGAAAATATATGGGCTTGATCTTTAAACCTCTTAAAGATGTTATAGATATTGATGCCATCAAAAGAGTTATGTTAAGTATGTCAATAAACGACTTGATCGATTATTTATTGACAAAAAATATTGTTATATGGACAATAAATGTTTCAGGGAAAAAATTATTTGTTGCAAAAGACTTTGAGATGCAACATAAAAATTATATAGGAGCTTCGCAATTAGGTCAAAGAGATATCTTATCATTATACTTTAATATTAAACATGGCATTAAACTATATAATGAAAACGATCTATATAAAATAGTGTTTGGGTTTCTCGTACATGAGGCTTATCAAGGAATACTGATGTTAAGTTTAATGAATGTCAAGAATGAAGTAAAAGTAATAGATCCTGATCTTGGCATTGTTGGAATCGCCGATCTTGTTTCAGATGATGCAGTAATTGAAATAAAGTCTGGCAGAAAAACTAAAAATCATTTGTTGCAACTAGGAGCCTATTTAAAAGCGTTAAAAAAAGAAAAGGGGTATATAATTTATCAGAATGATGTAATAGAAGTAAGATATAACGATAATCTCAGGCAACAACTTTATGATGCCGTTATAAAGTTTAAGAGACTAAGAGAGTTTATACTCATGTATGATATTAAAGACATAATAGCGAGATTTAAGTATGATAGTGAAAAATTTAGAGAAAGATTTGGTGTTAAACCGCTAGAATTGGTCGAGATCCTTCGGAGTAGAGGTTTTATTTAGTAAATGTTCAATTTAATATTATAATAATAATTTAATCATTAGGAATTGCTAAGTCTCTTATCTATTGAGCGAGTTATAACATAGATATTATGAACGATTCTTACATCATTTCTTCTAGCACCAGAAGGGTCAAGAATATATGTCTTTAGAGTCGGATCCTGACATGCAGGACAATCACAATTAAGACCATGATAACTAAGTTGACTGACATGTATGAGCCTTAAAACATTCTTGTTTCCATCTTCAGTAAAGATCTTTCCTTCTATAGCTCTTCTTCGAACAGTTAATGAGTCAGCACTATATATATATTTCAATATATCAATATCGTGCAACTTGTTTGCCGAGGACCATCCAAGGACATGAATTCTTACACTAACATTATTTTTTGACGCGTACTCCTTTATTTTGTTTATCACAAATCTTATTACATTAATATCTTTAGTCGATAATACTCTCCCTCCAGTACCAATTGCGATTAGAAACTCCTTGCTGGTCTTGGACATGATTTCAAATGTATCTCTTATACATCTCTCAATATCATCATAAAATAAACCTTGAATCACAGGTACAATACCTTTGAACCCTAATTGATCTGCATATTTAATCATATCATTTAACCTTGCTAGAGTTTCTTCGACTCCCACCCTAGATAACTTTCGCAAAATATCATGTACCGAAGAATCGTGTTTAATGATCTCTCTAGCCTTATCTATTAATCTCGGTTGTACTTTACGGTCTGAAATATTATATGCGTCTAAATAATCTTTTATTCTCTTTTTTATAAGTTCTGCAAGCTCTAGAACTATATCTTTCACAGAGACATCTATATATATGTCCAAGTTTTCATATAAAGCTAAATTAAGTGCGGCACTTACATAAAGTTTAAGAGGTACGTCGAATGCTATACCAAGATCTACGCCTAGTCTGTGATAAACATATACTATATTATAAGGCGTCTTATTAAGCCCAAAGAATTTTTCGAAGCCAAATGAGTTAATACCATGATCAAGCATGATCTTTATTTTGTCAAGGATCTCTTTGGAGACCCCCCACTTTTCTACTAAATATTCTTTTATCTTTTTGCCAGATCTAAATATAATTCCTAAATCAGGCTCTGGTCTCAGCATGATGCCTTCGGTAACTCTCACTAAGGCATTCAGCCATCTATATTTATGTGCGTAAAAAAGATCCCTGAGCTCCAACACAGGAATTATTATAACCATGGCCTTCACGCCAAAATAGATCAAAAATTATTAGACAGCTTTCTACCATAATATTTATTGTTAATAAAGATATTAAAAATTAGCTCTCTTCGTCAATCAAGATCGAGCTCAAATAATTTATTTAAGTTTAAAATCTGATCATCTTCATAGCCTTAGCTATAACAAATCCATATTATAAATCTACGGGAGCTTCAAAGATTCTTCACTTGACAAATCCTTTTATCTTCATAATGTGGGATATTAAAATTAAAAAAGCTTATAATAAACTTCATAAGAGACTTAGATCATATGATGGAAATCAGAAGACTGCCGAATATTATCTCGAGTTTTTAAAACAATCTCAGGAGATAATAAAAACATTATTATATAATATCTCAGAAGATGATCTGTGGAAAGAACATCAAAAATCTATAGATAAAGAATTCTTCAGAGTATTCTCATTTCGTGAAACTATATTAAAAATGCTAGACGAAGTCAATTATATTAGATTTACAAAGGGAGTAACAATATAGGGACATTATAAGATTATTGTTATTTTAGTTGCCATTTTGCTGATCCACTGATTTTCACATCGAATATCATCTTATCATGACTTCAAAAAATTCTTAGAATGAGAGCGTTTCATATAAGAATCTTTCATTATAATATTTATTGTTGTCGATTATGAGGCTATCTAATAAGTTTTGGCATAAAGTGTTTGTATATCTGATGATTGGCACTTAATATATTATCCCTTACTAGGAAATCTAGATCTTTAAGATTGTTGAAAGCATATTAAAAGTTTAATAAAGTTTAATTAAGAGTATTATATCTATTTGAAGTATCGTGCAAATAAAAGAGTGCCGAAATCTATTTTTAATAAAAGAAGTGAGCTATGAAAAGAGTAAAGATCAGAATTATAATAAATGTAGCATATAAATAATAAGGTGAGTGTGTTTATGCCTTTAGCACATACTTGGAGCGAAGAACTAATTGCTGAATGGCTTATGTTGAAAGGCTATTTTGTCTCAACCGATGTTCCTATTGGTAGCGGAGGTAGAGGTGGTAGGAAAGAGGCTGATATTATAGGTTTCAAAGCTTTAGATAATGGTAAATATGAGATTTTATATGTTGAGGTAAGCAGTTGTTATCAAAGTGCCAAAAACATTGTAGGAGAGGTTAATAAGAAATTTTCTTCGAATAGAGTGGAGAATATAAAGAAGCTTTTAAGATATCATATTGGAGATTCTGTAGAAAACGCAAGTTATAAAAAAGTTTTCATATGTCTAGCTAATACTATTGCTGTAAATAAAGCTAGAGAGATGCTTAAAAAATATGATATAGAGGTCAAAACCATAGATGAGATCATTTATGAAATAATAGATACTGTTAATAAATGGGAGAGTCATCTAAAAAATGAAGGTATCATAAGACAGTCAACACAGGTAGCTCCGCCACAGAGCCTGTGGTTAATACAATTGCTGTATTACCTATATAAAAACGGGAGGCTAACACTGCAATAGAGGTAATTTTATATTTATTCATCTAAATTTTTATAATCTTGCTAAAGAATTAGCAGAAAAATTTGAAGCTTCATATTATTCCGTCGCAAATTGATAAATAGGTATAGAATTGTATGAGAACAATAAGACTAATAATTGTTGATATTAAAAAGATCTCAACTCTGAATATGATAAATAGGTTAAGCATTCAGAGAAGAGAAAGATAAAAAGCTTTTGCACAAAACCTAATTTATAAAATAAAATAGGAAGTTTTAGGAAGCTATGATTTGATCCCTATTATTATGCTCCTTTTCTGATCTCGTTTAATATTGTCTCTAGTGCTTCTCTGATTTTTACTCCCGCTGGTATTGATATGTGTTTTATCCCCATTTCTTGTGCTATTACTGTTGCGTTTGGTCCTAATGCTGGTGCTGCTATGATGTTCACTCCTTCGTCTACTAATGTCTGTACGCTTCTTACTCCTGCTCCTGATGCTGCTTCGTATCCTGGGTTTCTGATGTTCTTCACCTCTTTT
>Ga0209739_100387_pt1 | contig 18458 bp, 15 predicted proteins | sample JossMetagenome_2_FD_184729 | JGI IMG/M metagenome (GOLD analysis project Ga0209739, IMG submission 184729) | Hot spring sediment microbial communities from Joseph's Coat, Yellowstone National Park, USA - JC3_ASED (SPAdes) (version 3) | ecosystem: Environmental > Aquatic > Thermal springs > Hot...
GGAAGTCGCTGTGGTCGCTGAGCGGGATGCCGTATACGCCCTCCTCGGCCGCCCTCCTTCTGAGCCCCTCCTCCGCATACCACCCGCTCACCTCTATCTTGAAGCGGCGAGGCGGCGCCGCCCGGAGGCTCGGGACTATGATCACGTCGCCGCCTCCGCTGGTGGAGATGCCGAACGCTCTGTTGTACCTAGCCACTGAGGCGTGTGCGCCCGCCTTGGCGCCGAGGAGCTTCGCCACCTCCTGCGCCTTGCCCAACGGATACGCCGCAATGGCGACGCCCCCGTCCTCCGCATGCCTCTCCACGACGTCGAGGAGCTCGTTGTAGAGCTCGGCGCGGTTGGGGAAGACATATGTCGGGTCGCCGTAGGTGGCCTCCATAACCAATACGTCGGGCTTCTCCACAGGCTCTGCGGCGTCGGTCAAGATGGTTCCCGCCGTGTTGAAGTCGCCGGTGAACAAAATCTGCAAGCCGTCGACCTCCACCAAGTACATCACGCTGCCCAGTATATGCCCTGCCTCAAACACGGCGATTTGTGCCCCGTCCACCTCCACGACGTCGCCGGGGGCCACCGTCATCCGCCTCGTCGGCACGCCGCCCAGCCGTATCGACATAGCAGTAAACGTCTCCCGACTCGCCACGACCCTATGCCGCAGTACATAACGCGACATGTGGTCGCTGTGGCCGTGAGTCACAAGCACAAAGTCCACAGAGCCCTTAATGGGGCCTGTGGGGTCAACCACGAACCTAACCTTAGAGCCCTCTACATATATGCCCCTGTCGTAAAAAATATTCACGTCGGGTACTAATCTCCAGTTTATATAAGTCCCCGCCGCAGAAGCCTTCATAAACTGAGCCGACTAAGGGGCTGGGCTACGGCGCCCAGAGACGAAACCGTAGGAGGTGGGGCGGCTGAGGGACAGACGACAGTTCGGATACCTACAAACCAACCTCTTCCAGTCCTTAAACCCTCCAGAGATTTACGATTTTAAAGGGTCGATGAGCTACTTATTAGGTTGAAGACTGGAGAGGCGCGGGGCTTCCCGTCGCGGCGGTGTTTGTGGAGGTAGGCTACGTGACTGGGAGCGGCTTCGTGCGCCACCTGGTGGACTTGAACAAACGCGGTGAAATAATTGCCGATTGGGAAGGCAAAACAAAGACGCCAAGCGTCTTCGCCGTAGATGTCTTTATAAACCGGGGCGCCGCGGCTACTGTGATGTGCTGTCCCTTAGCTGACCTTGTGAGGAGGTACGCCACAGCCTGATGGAGAAGGCCTTTACGCCTAGCTTGCGGAGGGTCTCGGCCGCGTCTAGGCTCAGCCCTCCGCCGTAGCAGTAGAAGACGTAGACCTTGTCCCGCCCTAGCCTATCCACAAGCGAGAGGATGTCGTCGGGGTCGGCCCTCACTGCGCCGGGGAGATGCCACCTTCTGTAGGACTCCTCATCTCTTAAGTCTACCACCACCGCGTCTGGGGGAAACTCCCCGATTTCTAGGTCCTGCGGCGGCGTCAAAGACCTTATGTATTCGTCGAGTTCTCTCTTGCGGAGTATCTTCATGCTCTTCACCACCTCCTCAACAGCGTCGCGTATGGCCAGGTCTATCTCCTCCACCTCTTCTCTCGTCGCCCACTTCCTAGGCCTCTGGCTGAACACCGCGCAGTACTCGGGCAACCTCGTCGAAAGTTCGTACGTCCCTATCCTCTGCGCCAGCTTCACAATTTCGTCTTTGTCCAAGCCTATCAGCGGCCTCAGCAGGGGCATTTCAAGCCCCCTCTCGACGGCGGCTAGTGCCTGTAGCGTCTGTGAGGAGACTTGTCCCAGCGACTCGCCAGTGACGAGGGCGGCCGCCTTCACCACACGCGCCGCCTCGGCGGCGGCGAGGTAGAGCCCCCTCTTAAACGCCATATTCCACAACTCTTCTCTGACGCCTCTCCTAATGGCCTTGGCGAGGGGGCCGCAGTCGGCCACGGCGACGCGGGCGTTGTAGCCGTAGGACCAAGACAGAAGCGTCTTTACCACCTCCAACACGTGCCTCAAGGCAAGGGTCCCGCCGAGATTGCAATAAAAGACGTCGACGTGAGCGCCGCGGCGTATCATCATCCACGCCGCCACGGGCGAGTCGATGCCGCCGGACACCAAGGCGAGGACCTTCCCCTCGGAGCCGAGCGGGAGGCCCCCAGGGCCCTCCAACACCTCCGTGTAGAGGAAAGCCCTCCTCCCCCTTATCTCTACATAAAGCTCCACCTCAGGCCGCTCTAGGTCCACCTTCCCGCCTGCGGAGACGAGCGCCGCGCCTATCTTAGCGGCGGCGTCTAGAGACGTGAAGTTGTGGATACCCCATCTATGGACCCTTACTGCGAACCTTCGGCCCCGCACCACGTCGCCCCACAGCCTCGCCGCGGCCTCGGCCACCTCCTCTAGATTATTAAATCTAATTAGATAGGTGGGGCTCACAGACTTGACGCCAAACACTCTCGACAAGACCCTCTTTAGGCACTCTACATCGCCCCATGCGTAAAACCGGCCGGGCTCCCAAGCAATCTTGGCGCCGCCGCACTCCTCAGCCGCCTCCCTCATGGCGCTTAGCAGTAGCCGTTCCATCTCCTTCCTAGTCCAGCCCCTCTTTACGCTAAGCTCGCCAACTCGCACCAAGACGACTCTATCCACATAAACCCCCATAGAGACTCTTAAAAAACCTACGAGCTTGCCAAAGGCTAGGCTCGCGCCAAAAATACCACACTTTAGCTATTGTGGCCAACACTTCCTTCATGTACAACGTCTTAAAGACAGCAACGGAACAAGTTGACGATTTTTACAGAAAGTCTATCTCTTGCACTTAGGCGCCACATGGGGGGCGTAAGAGCGAAAATTGACAGGAGGACAGAATAGACAAGACAAATCAAGAATAGACAGACCGCAAAGGCTTTGACAGGATTGATGAACAAATAAGAGTCTGCTTGACGAAAATAGTGCGTTGCAAGAGGAGGGAGTTGCCTATTTAAGCAATGAGAAGCTGTGGCCGAGGCCACGGGACTAGAGGTAGCCGTAATCCTTAAACAGACGGTCCATGGCGAAGTGTTCCCTAAAAGTGCGGTACGCGTTGTATGCCACCTCCCAGTAACGGCCGCTGTGGTAAGCGTCTAGCGCCTCTTGGACCTTTTTCCTAAATTCGTCGTATTCCTGCCGGTCGATGTCGGGCGAGTCGAGGGGGAGGAGTCTATCTCTGTCCTCGCCGAAGAGCCAGCCGTTGTAGCCGTCCTTAACCACCTCAGTCACGGCTCCGTCGCGCGACGCCACAGACGGCACCCCGTTGACGCCGGCCTTCATAAACGACGTGCCCGACGCCTCCCAGCCGCTAAAGGGCGTGAAGAGCCAGACGTCGGAAGCCCATATGATCCTCCTCGCCGTCTCCACGTCTAGGTCGGGGAAGTAGTACACGTTCTCCATGGACTCAGCCGCCTCTCTGAACTTCTTCATCATCTCCACGCCGTAGTGGTCGTTGGGATGAGCGCGGCCGCCGAGTATAAACACGGCATCTCTATTCACGTCCTCCATAAGCTGGAGCACGAAGTGGGGTCTCTTGTAGTGGGTAAGCCGCCTAGCCCAGGAAATCACCACCTTCCCCCGCGCCTCGACGCCCAAGGCCCTAAGCGCCTCCTCCTTCGCGGCTTCCCGCGCTCTCCTCAGCTCCTCCGGGCTCCCAACCCCGGAGACCCCTGGATGCTCCCACCGGGGGACCTCCGCCGCGTTGGTCACCGGCCTTATCTTGTGGCAGTGGTGGGGGAAGGTGTTACACGTGAGCTTAACCATCTTCTTCGACACCACCACGCCCTCGGCCGCCATGGCGAGCCCCAGCTCCGTCAGCACAACAGGCTCCATCGCCATCTCGAAGCCGAACTCGTCTCTGAAAAACCTCCGGTGGAAGGCGGGGTGGCCCCACGGCGCAGGCGTGTGGATGGTAAGCCTGGCCCCGGGATGCCTCTTGAAAAACAGCGCCAAGACCGTGTAGGCTTCTTGCAGATCTAGATGCTTCACCCTCTCCCACCCCACGAACCGCTCCACGTACTCCACAGCCGCCCTCGCCAAGATCACGTATTTGTAGAAGCGGTCAGCCTCGGTATCCTCCTGGTAAAGCCTCCTAGTCGCCTTCACGGCCCAGTCCGGCGCCTCCACCTTCACAAACACCGCAGTCGCCGTGTTGAGCCTATATACGTAGTAGGAGACGGACACCCTATCGCCCCTCACCGTAAACTCGGCGCCGCCAACCTTCGCAAGTTTCTCAAGTGGGTTGGGCTCAGCCGCCGGGATGAGATCTCCGTTTTCCTCCCTATACTTCACATAGCCCTCGGGGTAAAACAACGTGATGACGGTGTAAGACACGCCGAGTCTCGCCGCGGCGTAGAACTTGTCGGCCTCCAACACGCCGAGGCCCCCAGCGAAGTTCTTCAGAAAGTCGACGCCGAGCTCAGGCGTAATTGAGATAATCATGGAGGCGGAGAGGAGACCCCTATTAAAAAGTTAGTGAACCTCCACCACTCTCTCCAGCTGGGGCACCACGTAGTCGAGACCCAGCTTCCTCAAGGTCTCCCTCGTCGGCACGCCGTTTCTGTCCCAGCCCCTAATCTCGTAGTAGTAGTCGAGTAGCTTGTTGTAGCCGTCGTAGTCCAGGTGGGCTCCCTTCAGCGGCCCTGTGGTGAGCGGCTGTTTGAACCACTTGGCAGGTGGCATGTCCAGCTCCCTGCTCCACCAGCCGTATTCCCTGACCCAGAAAGCCCTGATCAACGCGTATACGCGGTCGCCGACCTCGTTGAAGTAATCCGGCGTTGCGTCGACGCCCGTGGCCGCCTTGAAAAGCTTGGGATACCAATCCAGCGAAAGCCCCACCTCAACCCAGGGGAAGCGGCAACCCACGAAGGTCTCGTACCAGCCTCCCCTTATGCGCTGTAGCTCAACTACCTTGGCCGCCTTCTCCCTCGTGTAGCCGAAGCGGTCTGTGCGGACCTCCCAGGAGATGACCCACGCGTCTTTGTGATGCGCGCCTATTGGCGACGTGGCGTATGCCAGCGCCATGGCGGGCGCCGCGTGGCAGTCGTAGGCGCTTACCTCAAGCCCCTTAGTGTGGATCGCGAACTCCTCCCCGCCGATCCTCTCCGCTATGCGCCTAACGCCCTCCGCCAGAAGATCGCCAACCCCCCTTCTGTACGCTATGTCGTATGCCAGTTGCTTAGCCGCCTCGTAGTCGCCCCACTCAACCACAAAACCCAGCTTTTCGCCGTAGCCCCTCTCGGAGGCCTCCATGACGTAGCCAAGCACGTTCCCCAGCGAGATGGTGTCCATGCCCATGGTGTCTGCTATGCGGTTCAGCTCCGCGGCCTTGTGGAGCTCGCCGATGCCTAGATTCGAGCCCAGCATCGCTATGTTCTCGTAGTCGACCTCCACGGAGCCGGACTCCGCGGGGACCCAGTGGCCGCAGGCCATGAAACAGAGGGGACAAGACTTGAGATCCGTCTCGAACTTCTCCACCATGTTGCCGCCTATCTTAGCGAATTCGTCGAATTGACCCTCGGAGAAGTTGTAGGTGGGCAAGACGCTGGCCTCCTGGGCCCACTCGACGGTAGACGTGGTGCCCTGTCTCATCCAAAAGCTGTAGCTGGGGCTGGAGCCCCCCTCCTTAACCGCCTCAACGGCCAGCTTCTGATACGCGGCCTTGTCGGCCATCGGGATCTCGCTCCTGCCCTTCACCACAACCGCCTTGAGGTTCTTCGAGCCCATGACGGCACCCATGCCCGGCCTCCCGCCGGACCGGCCCTTGTGGGAGATAACCGTGGCGTACTGCACGAGGTTCTCCCCGGCAGGCCCGATGGTGATGACCGCGGCGTCTCGGCCGTGGACCTTCTGCAACTTCTCCTCCACCGCCCACGCGTTGAGGCCCCAGTAGTCCCCGGCGTCTAGGATCTCCACCTTTCCGTCTTCTATGTAGATGTAAGACGGCTTCTCGGCCCTCCCCTCCACCACCAAGGCGTCGTAACCCGCCTTCCGGAGACCCACGGCAGCCCAGCTACCTATATTCCCATCGCCGTAGCCGCCTGTGAGCGGGCTCTTCGCCGCTACCACAAGCTTGCCGAAGTTCGGCCCGGGGAGCCCCGTGAGTGGGCCCGCGGCGAAGATGAGCTTGTTATACGGCGAGAGGGGGTCAACTCCAGGCGGTAGCTCGTCCCACAAGATCTTTATGGCGAGCCCGCGCCCTCCTATGAAGGCCCGGGCGGCCGAGGCATCCAGCCCCTGGACGACGGCTTTCCTCCTCGTTAGGTCAACCCTCAATATCCTACCTTGCCAACCAGCCATATATTTGGCAAATATAGATATATTTAAGTCTCCCCCACCTGCCATGGACGTAGTATTCTTTTTGGAGGTGCATCAGCCGCGTCGCGTGCGGCCGGACCTATACCGGGTGTATCCTAGGAGGCCTGGAGACCTGGAGATATTCTACGACGAGCTGAACAGGAACGTCTTTGAGAGAGTTGCCGAGAAGGTGTACCGCAGAGCCACTAAGATCATCCTCGAGGCCGCGAGGGAGGTGCCTGGGTTCAAGGCGACTTTTAGCGTGAGCGGGCTAGCGCTGGAGCAGTTTCGGAGGTGGGCCCCGGACGTGTTGGAGCTGTTTCGCGAGCTGGAGTCTATGGGGGCGGCGGAGTTCACGGCGCAGACGTACTTCCACAGCTTGGCCTGGTTTATAGATAGGGGGGAGTTCAGGGAGCAGGTGGAGATGCAGGTCAGGGCAGTGGAGGAGCTGATTGGCCATAGGCCCCGCGCCGCGGAGAACACCGAGTTTATCTACAACAACGACGTCGCGTGTTTTCTGTACTCCATGGGGTTTTCCACTGTGGTTACGGAGGGGGTGGATTGGGTGCTTGGGTGGAGATCTCCCAACTACGTGTACAAGGCGTGGGGATGCGACGCCAGGGTGTTGGTGAGGAACTACCGCCTAAGCGACGACATCGGTTTTAGGTTCGGCGCTAGCTGGTGGGACCAGTGGCCTCTCACCGCCGACAAATACGCCACATGGCTTGAAGCGACGCCGGGAGACCTTGTCTTTATAGCGGTCGACTACGAAACCTTTGGAGAACACCACTGGCCTGAGTCGGGCATCCACGAGTTTCTGCGCTGGTTGCCTAGGGAGGTGGCGAAGAGGCCAAGGTTGAGGTTCGCCACGGTGTCTGAGGCCGCCTCTAGACACCCCCCGAGGGATGTCTACGACGTGCCTACCTGGGCGACTATCAGCTGGGCGGACGAGCGCGACCTCTCTGCGTGGCTGGGCAACGAGCTCCAGAGAAACGCCTTTGCCCTTCTGTCTTGGCTCTACCCATACGCCAAGGCCCTCGGCGGCGAGGTTCTGCGGCTGTGGCGGGAGCTGTCCACCAGCGACCACCTCTACTACCAAGCCACCAAGGTGGGCCCCGCCGGGGAGGTCCACTCCTACTTCAGCCCCTACGGCTCCGCCTACAAGGCCCACGACGTGTACACGGCCGCCCTCTACGCCTTAGTCCTCCACATAAGGGAGAGGTGGAGCGCCGAGGCCGCGGAGAGGGCCGTCTTCAACGACGAGAGATGTTTCTACGGCGGAGGCGTCAGGATATGTTCGCTGAAGGATCTGCGGGCTGCAGACGCCGGTTTTAGGGAGCGCCACAGGCGGGACCTGCTGAGGTGGCTGACCGACGTGTTCCTCCTGACGCCGGCGGAGGCCGAGAGGGCTTTGTCTATTCGATAGGTTTTTTACTTACTCGGCCGAAGGAGCCATGTATACCCCGGAGAGGATAAGGCGCGTTTTCATAGTCTCCATGGAGATGGCGGGGTTGGTGAAGGTGGGCGGCCTCGGCGAGGCGGTGCGGCAGTACGCCGTGGGGCTCGCCAGGAGGGGCTACGACGTGACCGTCTTGATGCCAAGCCACGGGCGGCATCTGGACTCCAGCCGCGGCTTTGACCTCTACCCGCTTGACTTCAGGGCGTGTGGGGAGAGGTGGGGTCTCGACGGGAGGGCCTACCCATACTGCCTAGGCGCCGAGATGACCTTCGTGGAGGGGGTTAAGGTGGTGATGTTTAAGGGCCTCGACTACGCCACGGGCCACGTGTTTGACAGGTGGGGGGTTTATGAATACGCCGAGGAGAAGGCGGCGTTGCTGGCGAGGGCGGCCGCGGCGTTTGCCGGGCGTTTCGGCATGCCCGACCTCGTCCACGTGAACGACTGGCCCACTGTGCCGGCGGGCATCGCCTTGAAGGACCTGGCCGAGAGGCGGGGGATCGCGCTCCCGCTCCTCTTCACCATACACCTCTCTTGGGATTACCGCTTCCCGTGGCACTACGCCGAGTGGGCCGGCCTGTCTGATAGGGAGCATCCGGTGTGGCGGGTTTGTTGCCACCGCCGCGAGGGCTACAGGTCGGTGTGGGACGAGGGGTGGGGGAGCGTGGAGAGATTCGGCGTTGTGGAGGCCGACGCCGTGTCGACGGTGAGTTACGGCTACTTAGAGGAGCTTCTGCGGAAATACGGCGGGTGGATACGGGAGAAGAGTTGCGTGGTGTACAACTCCACCGATTGGTCTCTCGACGACGTGAAGGGCGTATCTGAGGGCGACGTCTGGCGGCTCGTGGAGGAGGTGGAGCGGATGGGCGTTGCGGGGAGGCTGGACAGACGAGGCGCGCTTTTTCTCGCCGTGGGCCGCCTCACGCCGCAGAAGGGCTTCGACTTGGCCGTGAGGGCGCTGGACTACGCGCCGGACGCAAGGTTGCTGATCTTGGGCGTCCCGGCGGGGGACTGGGGCTACGAGGAGTATCTGCGGAGACTCGTCTGGGAGAGAGGCGGCCGAGTTGCCCTATCTACCGCCAGACTGCCGCCGAGGCTCTATAAGGCGCTTCACTACGTCGCCAAGGCCCTCGTCATGCCCTCTAGGTGGGAGCCCTTCGGCATCTCAGCCATCGAGGCAATGGCGTTGGGGACTCCGGTCATCGCCACGAGAGTAGGCGGGTTGGCTGAGGTGGTCGATGGATACGGCGTGTTGGTGGAGCCTGAGGACGTGGAGAGGCTTGGCAGGGCCGTGCATGCCGTGGCGGCTGGGCAGTACAAACTGCCGCCGCGTGAATACATAGCAAGTTACGTCGATGGAAGATTCAGGCTTGTCCACACTGTGGATATGCTTGAGAAGTGTTACGAAAAAGCAAGGCAATTTGCGTACTACAGAGGAATCAGCGGCTAGCCGGCGTTCCACAATTTTTTAAAATAGGAAACATAATATTTCGTGGTTAGAATCGCTGTTATCCCTGTCGGCGGCGAGGCGGTGAGGCTGAGGCCTCTCACGGTCGAGACGTCCAAGGCCATGGTCCGTTTCCTCAACAGGCCGCTTGTGGAGCTCTCTATTCTGCACCTGGCCCAGCAGGGGGTTGAGGAGTTTTACTTCGGGGTGAGGGGTTACCACAACTACCGCGACGTATACGACTACTTCCGCGAGGGGGGATGGTTCGCCGTGAAATACGACAAGAAGATACGTATCAGGTACATGCCTAGGGTTGAGACGCGCGGCAATGCGGAGGCTGTTCTGGCCTCGCTTGAGTACTACGACATAAAGGAGCCCGTGTTGGTGATACAAGGAGACAACGTGTTTAAGCTCGACGTCCAGGACATGTACAGCTTCCACAGGTCCAAGAAGGCGTTTATCACCATCGCGCTTAAGGAGGAGACCGGCGACTTGAGCGAATTCGGCGTAGCGGCCGTGGACGAGAACATGCGCATATTGAAATTCGTGGAGAAGCCAAAGAGGAGGGAGGACGCCCCCAGCAACCTGGTGAACACAGGTCTATACCTGCTGTCTGAGGACTTCCGCAACTTCTTCAGGGGGGAGGTGGGCCAGAAGCTGTATCTAGAGGGCCGGCTGGACTTCGGCGGGGACGTCATACCCACCTCGATAGAGAGCGGGCTCCCCGTCTACGGATACCCCACCAAGGGCTACTGGTTCGACGTGGGGTCGCCGGGGCGGTACCTAAAGGCGGTTCACTACCTACTCAAGCACCTGACCCCCTACGAGCTGGAGGCGGAGGAGATAGCCCCGGCGATCTATGCCCAGGGGACAAGCGAGCAGTCTAAGGCGCTTAAAGAGAAAATAGGCGAGGACATAAGAAACGGGGTGATAAAGGCGGAGGGCCCCGTGTTGATAGGCAGACACGTACAGATAGGCGCAGAGACCTATATCAAGGAGTCCGTGATAGACAACTACGTAATAATCAAGGAGTCCTGCACTGTAGAAAACTCCGTGGTTATGGACCGCTCATACATAGGCAGAGGCGCAACTGTGAGGCGCTCCATCATCGGCCGCCACGTATATGTGGGCGACGGCGCCGTGGTGGAGGACTCCGTAATCGCAGACAACGCCACAATCGGCGAAGGGGCCGTCCTCAAGGGAGTTCGAGTGTGGCCCCACAAAACCGTTGAGAAGGGCGTAAAGCTTGAGGGATTCGCGGTAGTTTAGCAACGGAGGAACCGCAAAACCGAGAGAACGATAAAAACCGCCTCCTCAGTCCGAATACTCTCCACTCCTTGATTAGGCACGAAGTTGACCAACTCGCCAGGCGGCTCAATCCCCGCCTCTCTGTAGATTTCGTCCAGCCCCTTCCGCGGTCCGCCGAACACCACCAGCGTTCTTTTTCCAACCTTGGGCTTGACCTCGCATATGGACCTCCCCTCTTTTCCAGTCAAGATAACCGAGTCGAAACCCTCCACCAGCCTCTCCAACGGCTTCACCTCTACCTTGAAGCCCCAGTAGGTAGGCGGCGGGCCCCTATACACCGACGCCCTATAGGTGTCGGGTCTGCCCGCCGGCGCCTCTATCTTGACTATGAGACGTGTGCCTATGGGGTACGGCTTAGGCACCTTGGCATATTTCCCCGCTCCTATGTACACCAACGAGTAATACCCATCCCACCGCTCTACGACCCCCTCGCGCACTTCGCCGACGGCAGGCTCAGGCGGCACTGTGTGACTTGGAATCTTAAGCGGTGGAAGAAGGCCGGCTAGTCTAAGCCGCCTGTCGAGTTTAAACACCTTCTTCCTGAGGTAGGGAGGCGTGACGAGGTACTCTAAGACGGTCTTGGCGAGGTCTATCTCCTCCCTAAGCGGCGCGCCGTAGTAGTAGATCACCACAGTCTCAGTCTTAAAAATCGCCGCGGCCCGGGCCAAGTAGCCGAGCTTACGTATTTTGCTCGCCTCGTCAGGAGCCTCTAAAAGAAAATCGTGGGGGATTGCGATTGAAAACACCTACTTCTTCTGCTTCTCTGCTCCCTTCTTCTCCTCTTTTTTCTTCTTCTCCTTTTCCTCGGCTTCGGCCTCTATCCCAAGCTTCCTCGCCTCCTCCTCGCTCGTCATGAACAGAGATGTCCTCTGACGGCCGCCCATGGGAACTCCGAACGTCCCCGTTTAAAAACTTACCGCGTTACTGGCCGAGCAACTGCTTGAGGCCGGGATACATCTCCATCATCTGTTCACGCATGACCAGGGCGTAGTACTGCAACGCGATTTCTATTAACAGTATAAGGCCTGCTCCTCCGCCCCATACGCCGAGTATATTGCCGAGCGCAGCGAAGGAGCCGGCTAAGAACCCGCTTATTATCGTCAAGGCGTTGATAGGCCTTTCAAGAATCTTGGCAAGTATCTTCTCGCTTTGTCTAAAGCCCGGGACGTGGAGTTGTGATTGCGTAAATTGCCTCGCCTGGTCCTCGGCGCTTAAGCCGGCCAACTGGACCCAGACCCAGGCAAAAGCTATGGCCAAAGCCACGTACACTAGGTAGTGCAGAATCAACGCCGGCACGTTGAAGAAAAATCTATGCGGTAGGAAGATCACCTGAACGACTTCTCCGACGACGGGGTTCCCTGCGAAGGGCAGGAGTAGCTGGCCGACAAGCAAAAGGGAGTAGGTGGTGAATATAATCGGCAACACTGAGACGTAGACGAATCTAAGCGGAATAGTGAACTTTATCCCTCTGTATTGACCAGCCGTAACCGGTATGTTCACTTTCATCATCTCCAGGTAGAGTATAACAAAGGCTAAGACTAAAGTAGATAAGAGCCCAACGAAATCTGGGAGATACGTAACAGTTGTCTGGCCTTCAAGTACTACAGGTCGATTCACTAGACCCACAAGCGCCGTGGCGTCTCCCCTTGTGAAAAGATCGTACAAAGCCGCTCCAAGAGCCGGCAAAAGCCCGAAGACGTGTAGCGAGCCGTTGTTATCTTTGACGATGTCCCAAGAAAACAGACTGAGAATTATCTGGCGCGAGACGCCTAGGAAGATTATTAGACTTATCGCACTGCCGATGCCCCAGCCCTTAGACATCAAGTCGTCTAGTAGCATTATGATCACTGTAGCCATCAACAACTGAACAACTATCAAAACTCCGCCGAGCGGCGTAACTTGACCGAACTGACCCCCCAGCACATAGGCCACGGCCTCCAGCGCGGCTATCCCCAAAGCCGTCCACTTCAGCAACAGGGTAAACTTAAGACGGTCTTCTCGCTTGTTGAGATCTAGGTTCAACAGGCCAGAGAAGGCGAAGACCTCCAGGAGTATGCCCGCGATGACGATGGGGCCAATGCCAAGATGCGCCAAAGTGCCGTAGGCGGTGCCGAAGATTATTGACAAAAGTAGCTGGGCTTGTTGGGTACCTTGCTGTTCTTGTTTATGCGCTACGCCGTAGAGCGGCGTAATGGTCATCAAAATGTATACGGTAGCTACGACGGCTGTCCAGAAAAGCCTCCTCGAGAGAGGTATTCTTCGTGGTGGTCTCGATACAGTGGGTATTATAGTCAGGAACGAGTTGATACGCTCTTCGCTTGATCTGGCTGTGGCTGGCCCAGCCGTTGCGCGTAGATTCACGGAGTGGGCGGAGTCGTTAGTTATTTAAACATAACTAGTCTTGAGGGGCGGGAAAGGGGAGACCTCTGTATAGGGTGTTGCCAGATGTGGTTGTACCGTTGGCGATCTCCGCCACGGCGGGGGGGTTTGAGGAGGGCGACGTGTTGCTGACTAGCTATAGAGTACCAGCCTATATCCTTGTCAAATTCTGATCACGGCTCTAAGGAGGCGTACATCTAAGAGACACCCCAAGCGACGCATCAGGTTCACAGACCCGTTTCCTCCAGCCACCTCACTACGGCTTCTGCAAGCTCGGCGTAGCGCATGAAGCCGTTGAGGTGCTCTCTGTTGCATATGATATCAATCCGGCCGTCGCCCCTCTTGACAATCCACGGCTCCTTGCCGGTGAGGGCCTTAATCAGCGCCGAGAACCTCTCCGCGTCTGCCTCCCTGCCTCCCGGCGCGTCGGCCCTAGCCGTCGCGTAGCTCCTAGCCTCGTTGCTCCCGTATCTGCCGTATGTAATATTATAGTCGCGCCTTATGTCGTCTACCTCGGCTGTAATCTTAATCCTAAGCAACTACCTGCCGCGTCGACTCTCCTCAAGCTCGGCACTCCCGTCTATCACCTTCACCACGTGCTCGTTGCCATCCACTTCGACCTTCTTCTCGAAGCCCTTTAACTTCAGAGAGCCCCACGCCTTGCCCTCCTCTACGATCTCCTCGGCTTTCTTGCGCACGTCTTCGCCCGCCTCCTCCGCCCTCTGGAGTATGATCTTGACGAAGTCCGCCGCCAGCTCCCTCTGGTCTTTATCCTTGCCGTGTACGGAGAGGTACGCGGCATACGCCAAGCCCTCACTACGGATATACACGTAGCCCGCTTCCCCGCCCTCCGGCATCTTCACCGAGAAGTGGACGCCCCTCTTAAGGCCCCTCTTCTCAAGCCGCTGCGCCTCCCGCTCTATGCTGTCGAGGTTGCGTGAACGATATCTGAGCACCAACGCGCCGTTCACCAGCCCCACCTCATACTCCGGCCAGCCCTCCCTCAGCACGCGCCCCTTCTCCAGCTTCCCCAGCCAGCGCTCCGCCGTGTTTGTATTCACTGCATTTCTCTTCGTAGCTTCTTTGACGATTTCGATAAGAGCTTTTCTGAGCTCCTCGCGTCCAGCCACAAGCTTGCCGATAGAGGCTCTGACGCGCCATACGTCTTTGTTATCTTCCTTCTTCTTCACCTCCGCGCTGACGCCTGCATGCCTTAACAAGAGCGCCGCAAGCTCGGCGCGATTTCGGTCTGTCGATTGGAATTCAAGCTCAATTGTATCGCCGCGTATATATACGTTGTACTTGATCTCGATACCGCCCTCCGAAATGGTCAAGTCGGCGGCGACGCCGCTACTGGCATCACTTATGTTGCCGACCTGCACCTCCACCTTGGCCTCCTCCACGAACTGGTCGAACTTAGGGCTTAAATACTTCCCGCCGGCTGAAGGCGCAGAGACGGCGAGGAGGTGCATAAGTCTCGCCGCATCTTCGCCGTAGGCGGTTATGTTGTAATACCTGCCCCGCTCCATGTACACCCGCACGTCGAACTTCAACTCGTCTGGCAGGAGCTGGTTGAGCAGATACAACGTGGCTAGGCGCAGAAGCACGGCGCCTCCGCCAAGCTCCCCACCGACGACCAGCCCGACCAGCCTCCGCTCCACCGTGCCGTCACCTGCCACCGCAGTTGCGTACATCTTGCCGAAGTTCAGTAACGCCTCCTCTCTGCTGAACTCGTCCCTCAACGCCTTATCCAGCATAATTAACTCCAGAGCGGGGGCGACGAACTTCCTAACCACCTCATCCCTCGCGCAGTCTCTCACGAGGCAGTTCATATCACTAAGGACGAAGTCGACGATTCCCCACACATCCTCACTAGGGACGCCGACCTCTCTAGCTAGGTTTTCAATGCGTCCCTCTGTCTGTTTCTTCAGCCCTTCGGTGTAGCGGATAATCAACTTGGCCAGCGTATCTGCGTGGTCGTCGGCTATCCTCCCACCGCTTAACGCCTCCACCGCCTTCGCCAGCCTCTTGACCCGCTCTTCACGCCATCTGTCGTCGTCCATGCCTCTCCTCGCCTCGGCGAGGTGCGCTAGGAGCGCCAGCTCGCCCAGCATCCTCCTCACAAGACCCTCCCTCTCCTCGTCGCCTGCCCCCTCGGGGCCTATCCAAGGCTTCAACGCGCCGGCCAGCTCCTCGACCTTCTTCAAGACCCAGCTCCAGTCTATGGCGTCTACAAGTTGTTGCCAGCTCTCTACGCGCCGGCCCAGCAGGAACTCCAGCCATCGGCTCTTCCTCAGAATCTCGTCCTCCCTCTCGCGGGGCCAGTACGCAGTGACAACAAAGTTGATGTCCTCCTCCGTGATGTTGGCTCCGCCGCTGATCGACTTCTCTTCGCCGAGGAGGCCGAAGTACCAAGCCGCTTGCCAAGTATGGGCTGTGGCGGCCACTATCCGCTTTCCGGAGGCCGACACGTCCGTTGCGCGCCACGCTACATACTGCGGCGCCTTGTCAAACCCCGAGAGGTCTGGCGCCGTCTTCCTCGCCTCCTCCACGAGGCGCCTCAGCTCCTCCTCGCTGACCTTGAAGTAAGCCACCTCCCCTATCCACAGCTCGCCGACGAGGGCCTCAACGCCGCCGTATACCCTAAACACCTGGAATCCCTTTCTGCCGCCCTTCACGACGCGTCTAAACTTGAGATCCGCCTCGCTGTATCCGACCAAAAACCGCAGAAGCATAGAGGCGGCTCTATCCTCCCAACCCGCCGGACCCGAGCGGGACGGATCCACAGTCTCTCCGCGCCGTTTGGCAACTCTCTCAGCCTTCACGTAGGCGCTCCCCGGCTTCAGTAACACTATATCCGCCAGAGCCCCCTCGCCCATAAGCAACATCGCCGCGTGGCCGTCTATCCCGCCTCTGGCGATTGAAAGGAGGGCTGCGTAGGCCTTAGTCCCCATATTGGCGTCGGAGTATTTGCTCAACTCGTTGTGCCTCGCCTCCGCCAACTCATCCGCCAAACCAAAGTCCGCCTCCAGGTGGGGTCTGAGCTTTTCGTATAGGTCGCGGCTATGCGACGCGTACAGCGCCAACACGGCGTTCAGCTCCCTCCTCACCTGCTCTGCAATCTCCCCTTAGGGAGAGGTTAATCGAAACTGCAAAGGTGTTGAGGAGGTTTCCGTGGATGGCTGATGTTGTGAGGCGGAGGCCTATGAGCATCCCCACCCATACACGGTGGAGGTGTATGTGGCTAGGGACGGGTCTGAGGTATGCCTCTCCCTAAACCCGCCGAAGGCGTACTGCGCCCAAAACGGAGCCGTGAAGGAGGTCAAGCTGGAGCTGGAGTTCAGCCGATACGAAACATATGAAGACAAGATTGGAGAGATATACAGGCCAAAGGGGCTATTGGCATTCACCTTAGCGGCGATGGAGTATATGAGACTACTCTAGCCTCTCTGAAGCCGCCAACGCTGAACTATTTCTCATAAGAGCAAACAACGTATCAAGCCTATTGAAAAAATCCTACCTATGAACTGTAGACACAATCCTCACCTCGCCGCCTGCCTTTCCAATCTTCTCTACGGCAAGTCGGCTGGCAACTGGGGTGTAGACCACCATGGGTAGATCCACCTTGCCTCCCCCCAGTAGCTTGTTGTAACCCAGCTCTAGTAGGTTAATCACATATTTGCCTCCCTCCTCCTTAACTTTGCCTTCTCTCTTCAGCTCTTTGATTATTTCACTAAGTCTACCCACGTTGATAGGTCTCCACTCGATGGAGATGGTCTCGGGCTGTTTAAAGCCGTGTTTGCCGTAGAAGGGCCAGCCCGTGCCGCTTTCGCCGTACTTCATGACAAGAGACCACTTATGTTTGTGGAAACCCACCATACCCTTGCCGCCGGAGCCTCCGCTTTTTCTGTGTTGCCCTACTCTGCCCCATCCGTGTGTTCTGCTTCCGCGTCTATACTTTACGTACGGTTTAAAACGACGAACCATACTAAGCCCCCCGCTTTAGGCCTAATTTAAATTTTTCTATCTAGGGTAGCCGAACTTCCGAAGAGTCTCCGGCGTCCAGTAGGCCAATGCGGCGGCGCCTATGGCCACTTCGTCGTCGCCGAACGACGCCTGCGCAATCGTAGGCTCCCTTACGCCGAGGTACTCTCTTAGCCTTCTGGGGAGCTCCTCGGCGATTGTGTCCCAGTTGTTAAGCGCTATAGAGCCTCCGAACAAGACAAGCTCTGGGTCGTAGGCGGCGATCACTGTGGCGATGCCTGCGGCCAAGGCGTCGAGCCAAAGCTCCATGAACTCCCGAGTCTTCTCGTGGCCTTGGCGATACCTCTTGAAGATCTCGGCAGGTTCAAGGGGGGGCTCGCCTGTGACCTCTTGGTAAAAACTTGGCATGTTGGCGCCGCCTACGAAAGCTTCAAAGTGGCCGCGGCCTCCGCATCCACACCCCCTCTTTGATCGAAAATCTATGACGGCGTGGCCGAGCTCGTGGGCGTTTCCGTCTTTGCCAAGCAGAAGAACGCCGTTGACGATGGCCCCCACCCCCACGCCGGTGGAGAGCGTGACGTACACCAAATTGTCCACAGAATGTCTAAACACGTACTCCCCCCAGACGGCCGCGACGCAGTCGTTAGTAGCCACGACAGGTCTTCCAAGTTTTTTGAGAGGCTCAACAAGTGGAAATCGTCGTGAAGGCGAATTCGGCGAATTGACAACCCAGCCGCTTCTTAGATCAAGAGGACCTATAGAGCCCACCCCCACGGCGTCGAAATGCCAATCTGCCACGGCCTGCGCCACGTCTTCTAAGGGGTTCACGCTAGTTCTAATCTTAACTCTGTTCAACACACGCCCAGTTTCGTCTATTAATAACGCCCGGGTCCACGTGGCTCCAATATCCACGCCTAAAAAGAACGGCATAGAAGAGATCCCTTACAAATTAAAAACTCTACTTGCGCCGACCTATAGAGACCTACATTCGGATTGTGTAAATAAACATTTTTAAATTAAAGAAAAAGATCTTCCTATGGCTCACATAAGCGGAGCCTACATAACGAGTGCGTTTCTTGAAAACACCCTGGTGACTATAAAGCGGGGTGTTGAGCTGGCAAATCTTCCGCCGGAGTTCTTTGAGGCATTGAGTAGACCACAACGTATACTAGTGGTCAACATACCCGTGAAGATGGACAACGGAAAGATCCAGTTCTTTGAGGGTTATCGTGTTCAGCATTGTGATGTTTTGGGTCCTTTTAAGGGTGGTGTTCGTTTTCATCCGGAGGTTACTTTGGCCGACGACGTGGCTTTGGCTATGCTTATGACGCTTAAGAACAGTCTCGCTGGTTTGCCTTACGGCGGGGCTAAGGGGGCTGTGCGGGTGGATCCCAAAAAACTCTCTCAGAGAGAGCTGGAGGCCTTGGCGAGGGGATACGCCAGAGCCATAGCGCCGCTTATAGGCGACGTGGTGGACATACCGGCGCCAGACGTAGGCACCAACGCCCAAATAATGGCATGGATGGTAGACGAATACTCAAAAA
>Ga0209739_100388_pt1 | contig 18441 bp, 14 predicted proteins | sample JossMetagenome_2_FD_184729 | JGI IMG/M metagenome (GOLD analysis project Ga0209739, IMG submission 184729) | Hot spring sediment microbial communities from Joseph's Coat, Yellowstone National Park, USA - JC3_ASED (SPAdes) (version 3) | ecosystem: Environmental > Aquatic > Thermal springs > Hot...
AGCGGTTCGTGGGGGCTCGCTTTTTTGTTATGTTTATGCGTCTCATCTTCTCTATATTCTTACATAGTCGCCACGGTGTATGCTGTTAGTTCCTTTGGTCGTGTCTTACCCCTCCTCTGCCCTCGTGTCGGCCATCCAGCTTTGGCTAATACAATACTTCCAATCAGCTGAACTCCGGCTCCAGCTTCGCCTCCCTCACCGCGCCGTCCCGCGCGCAGTACGCCTTCAGCTGGTTTAGAGACATACACACCTCCGAGCCGTCCCCGCCGCGTAGGCCTCTACCATGTAGGGGTGGGGATTGCCTACCGGCCTCCGCCTCACCACCTCAGCCATCCACGGATATCTACGCATAACCTTCGCTATTTTCACCAGCCTCTTCCTGCCATGCGGCGCCCAGGCCCTAACCCACTCCACGCCGAAGGCGCCCAGCTCCGGCCACCCCCTCAACAGCTCCTCAACTGGGTCGGGCATCCCAGCCGCCAGCTTAGGCGGCTCTTCAAGCCTCTCCGCCTTCGCCTCTGTTCTATTTTTCTTAAGCTGTTTTCTTTGGCGTAGTTGTTTTTAAACCGGCGCATGGAGGTGTGGCATAGACGTGGAGAAGCCACCTCAGCCGGGCTCTCGGCGGCGCTGTACTCCGTGCATCATAGGCTGTATTCAAATTGCCATTGTCCCCTTCGCCGCGCTGGCAGAGATGGGACACTTCAAAGAGGCAGTTCAATACGTGCAGAGGGCCGCCAAGGCGTTGTGCGAGGCGGCTAAGGAGGCGTTTGTGCAGGTTAAGGTGTCTCTGCAGAGGCTGGTGGAGCTCTTTGTTGAGGCGGTGACGCGGGTTCTGGCTTGGATCGGCGAGCACAGGGCGTATCTCTTCTTGATGGTAGCTGGGGCAGTTGCGTGGAGCGTTGTCATGAACATGTGGACATGATTAAGCTGGAGAAGCTGGCCTACGCGGCCTCTGCGGCGCCGTTTGTGGCGGCCGGGGTCAAGGCGGATGAGGGGAGGGTTGCCGAGGCGGCTAGGCTGGTTGAAGGAGCCCTAGGCAAGGCGCCGGGGCTTGTGCCGGGCGACGCCGTCTCGGCCGAGGCCGAGAGATGGGCCTCCGGACTGGGGGATGATAGGGTCAAGGCGGCGGTGGCCCGCATCGCCGAGATGCTGAAGGGGTGGCTCGAGGCGGTGAAAAGCGGGAGGTATGCATATCACTCCGGCCGCGCCGCGAGGATATGCGCCGGCGACGCCTGCGCCGTGAAGACGCGGGAGTGGGCCGTCTACCTCAGGCCGGTGAAGATCGAGGCGGGGAGGTTGGGGGAGGTTAAGGAGAAGTGGATCGTCGCCAGGAGCCCGGAGGAGCTCGACGCCTGGCTCTCTGGGGCCGGCTCAGCCTACGTGGCGCCGGCGTTATTTTTCGAAGGCGGCGGCGGGGTGGAGCTCCGCGTAGTTGCCGTTTCCGAGGCTGTGGTCGACGAAGTTAGGAGGCGGCTGGCGGCGGTTAGAGGCGCCGGCGGCGTCCAGTACGACTCCTTAACCGCCTCCGCCAGACGCGGCGTCTTGGCGGCGGCTAGGGCGGGCGACGCGGCGAGGCTCTGGAGGGCGTATATGGACGGGGTGGAGTCCTACCTCACGGACCCCGCCAGGCGGGAGGAGCTCACGCGCGAGGCGGAGAGGTGGATAAGGGCGCTGAGGCTGAACACGACGGCGGAGGAGGCGGTGGCGAAGGGCTTGGAGATGCTGAAGGCGTTGCGAGACACTGGGCTGTTCGACGCTCTGAGAAAGATGGCTCAGCGGCTTGGGGAAGTCGGCGTAGAGTCCGTGGAGAAGATGCTGAGGGCGCTGGAGGGCGGGGAGTTCCGGCTGGAGGCCACGCCTACGGGCAAGGCGATAAGGATCTGCGGAGAGGAGTGCGTCTCCGTTGACCAGCGCGGCGTGTATACGATGGCCCTCGAGGGCCTCTCGGCAGAGGTGCAGATCCCGCGCCTCCTGCCCGAAGAACACGCCAGGCGCCTCCACATTGGCTGGCTGGCGTCAGACGAAACGCGTAGTTCAAGCGGCTTCGCAATAATGGGTACAACACAGCTTTGGCAACTTTACGCATGGCTCATCACAAAGCCAGGGAGAATAAGAATACACATATATGATATTACGCTAAAGAAGGAAGGAATATCGACAAAGCTATCTGCTTTCCCAAGAGATTTAAGATTAATCACTAGGGGTTCGACGTTGTCCGTGATGGAGAGTGGACGGGTGATTTACCAGATGCCGCTGGAGTCTCGGGACGTCAAGGCTTCTACAATTAGGCTTGTCCTTAAGCATCTCGACGCCGGGGACCCTCTGCCGCTGGTGGCGTATTACCTCGGCGACGGCGCAGTGAGGAGTGATAGGTTGATTTTAGCTGTGTCTAGTAGACGGATGCATCTCTTTGAGGGGAGGGGAGATGTTAGCGTCGACGTAGAGCGGCAGAAGGTCACTTTCAAGCTCGCCCCTGAGCTGTACGCCAAGGCCGTCGCCGAGTCGTACCTCTCGGGCTTCGGCGTGTTGCTCGACGCCCTGCATTCCCACAAGTGGCTTGCCTTCAAGAGGCTGGCGGCGCAGAGCCTCGCCGGGTTCCAGCTGGCTGGCCAATACGTAAAGCTGTCTTTGGCCAAGGGCCTGCGGGGCCGGGTCTCGTTTAGGACTAGGGATGAGGCGGAGAAGTACGCGGAGGCGGCGCGGAGGGAGCTGGAGAAACTAGGCATAGGCGCCGCGCCCGAGGTCGTCCATCGGGGCCCAAGCTACGACGTGGTATTCGACGAAAAAACGTTGAGAAGGCTGGCTGAGGTGGACGAAGCCGTAAGGCTGGCCATCGAGAGGCTTGCGGCGAGGCTAGAGGAGAGGCCCGAGGGGCCGGTCAAGCCGAAGGCTGTGGACAAGATCATGTTCCAGCTCGTGGATGGGCTTGCGGCGATGAGGCTGAAGTTGACATATATAACTAAAGAGGGCAGAAAGATGCCCACCGTAAACGCCGTGGCGCGGTTTTCTGCGTTGGAGGAGGCTGAGGGGTTTAGGCGGCGGCTTAGGCTTTCCGGCATAAACGCCTCTGTGGTGAGCAGAGGCGGAGGCGGCTTCGAGGTGGTGGTGCCGAAGGACGAGCTTGAGAAGCTCGCGCCGGAGGAGAAGGAGGCCGTAAAGCGGTACCTTGAGCACGTGGCGCAGACCGGGGACGAGGAGAGGAGGAAGGCGGCGGAGGAGGCGCTGCGCCGCCTCGACCTCGGCGCCAAGGCGGTCAACATAGGCGGGGTCAGGCTCGGGCTTGTGCATAAGAAGGGCAGGGGCGTTAGGGCCGAGAAGTACGGCGACCCGCAGCTGATCGCGGAGATAAAGACGGCGCTGGAGGACAAGCTGAGAGAGATGCTGGGCCACGAATTTGAGCAGTGGAAGGAGCATATACAAATCACCGAGGGAGGAAGACGCCTAGTAATAACGCGTCAATTGCTCCAAAGGCTCGCGCAACGAGACCCCAACACCGCCAAAACACTCCAACAACACGAAAAAGCTTAAAAATACATAGAAACAAAGACACGCCCCCACGAACCGTTGCGCCGAGGAGCGCCCGGCTGTAGACAGCCCCTGGGGGGACAGACGGACGCCGAACCCCCAGGCCTATAACGGGCGGTCCCGGGTTCAGGGGAAACCCGCCCACAAATCCCGGCGGGCCGATCCATGAGTTTTCTGACCGTCTTCGGCACAATCCGACCAAACATTGATTGATTCCGCATATTGGTTGTCGTCGGTTCTGCAGTTCCACATATCGGTCAAGCTCGGCGTTGGTTAACGCATGGCGATGGCGGCTTCGAGAAGGCGATGAGGCGATTGAGAGGATAGAAAAAGAGGGTGTCTTTGCAGGAGTTTCCTAGCGAGTTCCCTCTGCCTCGGCGTGCCGTTCTCCGCCTTTTCGGCGAGGTAGAGCGCTACGGCCCTTCTTATTTCGCCGTCCCTCTCCGCCAGTCTCAAGAGGTCGGCTGTGGCTATATACACCACTGGGTTCGAATCCCGGCGGGCCGATAGACCCGTTGACCGCGCCATCCGCCTCGCCTCTCCGATCCGTCGTCCAAAACGCCGACCTGCAGCCGGCGGCGGATCGTTTTTTTACCTCTACGCGGGATGCGTTGATGCGTCGCCTGGCCGTCCTGGCGCTCCTCGCCGTCTTTGCGTACTCGGTGTATTCCCTCCTCTCGCCCTCCCTCGCCGTGGGGAGCGGCCTGGGCGGCTTGCCGTTGAGCTCGGGCATGCCCGTGCTCCTGTCGCCCGCTGAGGCCTTGAGCCTACGCATCTCCGGCCCGTTGCTGGACTACCTCCTGGCCCTCATCTACCTCATCCTGGCCGCCCTCGAGTGGCTCGCCTACCAGATCTCGCGGCTCCTCGCGCATCTGCTGGGCGTAATGCCGTTGCTGCCCCCGCCAAACAGGACGTCGCCGACCGGCGCTCCGCCCACGTCAGCCGCCCCAGCCATAGGCGGGGGAGGGGGCGGAGGGGCGCCCCTCGGGGCTGGCCCCACGCCGGCCCTCAACATCCCCATCGCGTTCGCCCTCATCGCGGTCCTCGCGGTCGCGGCCCTGCTGATCGGCATGCGGCGCGGGCAGAGCGCGGCTGAGCAGGCCGCCTCCGCCGTCGGCGCTCGACCTGCGGAGCCTCCGGGGCCTCCCGCGGCCGTCGGGCCGTCCATCCCTGCGCGTCCTCCCGACGTCTCGGCCGACTTGCCTCCGCCCGTCGGGCCCAGGCTCGTCAAGTGGCCTCTCCTGGACGACGTGCCTCCCGTGTGGCCTCTGGGGAGGCCTCTCCCCGTCGAGCCGGCCGCGGAGGGGGTCTCGCTAGAGGCGTCTGGATGCGCCGTAGCCCATTCGGGCAAGGCCCTGGTCCTCTCCGCCGATGGGCCCTGTCTGGCCCGGATAGTCGCGAGGCGGGGCGGCGAGGAGGAGGCCCTACTGGTCAAGTTTTCCGACCTGCATAGGGAGGTCGCCAACTCCTTCCACGATGCGTTCAAGTCGGCTCCGGGCTGGATGACCGCCAGGGAGATCATGGCCCAGCTGGGGGCTCCCCCGGACGTGGTCGAGGTGTTCGAGAGGGCCGCCTACAGCGATCTGCCTCTGGACTACTGGGACTTCGCCAAGTTCTACAGATGGCTTAGGGGCCATGCGGGCCGCGTATAGCTACGCCGCCGCGGCGGCCGCCGCGTTGCTCGCGCCGCTTCTGCCGCTGCCCCTGGCCGAGCTCTCCCTCTCCCTATCGCTGGCGCTGATAGCCAGAGCCCTGGGCGGAGCTAAATCGGCCGCGTTCTCGGCCGCATCGGCCTATCTGGCCGTCAGGGGCGTCGTCAACTTCTTCGTGGTCGGCGCCGCGTGGGCGGTGGAGCCGCTTCCCCTGCTCGCGGCGGGCTACAGCCTCTCCAGGTCCTCGGAGGCGGGCGGGTCCCTCGGCTTGCTCGCCGCGTCGCGGGCGCTCTACTTCGCGTCGGCCTTCGCCTTTCTGACGGCTCCGTTTCTCCCCGGCTGGATCAAGTCGCTCTGGATCCCGGCCCTTCTGCTGGCCGCGGGGAGCGTCCTGGGGCGGGCCGGCGGCTCGGCCAGGCTGGCCGGCCTCTCACTGTCGGCGGTCGGCGTCATGTTGGCCGCGTCCCTCCTCGCGTCCCCTCTATCCGCGGAGGCCTCAAACGATATAATATACCTCGCGTTGATCGGAGTGCCTGCGATCGCGTTGGCGGCGGCCGGCGGGGAGGGGGATGAGTATATACCCGCGCCGGCCAATATATCCATCGCGGCCGACGACAGGAGGTTCAGAGAGGCCGCCGAGGCCTACGTGGAGAGAGGCCGGGCGGAGGCCATAATCGCCGTTATATCCTACGCCTACGCCCTGGCGGGGCTGCCCGTGGAGGCGGCCGTGGGCGAGGCCCTGGCGCTCAAGAGGGCTAGGGGCAAGAGGGGAAGGAGGAGGGCGCTGGAGGCCGCCCTGGCGAGGTTGGGGTCGCCATGAGCCTCGCGGGCGCCGTGGACGAGATCTCGCGGTACTACGTGGGGGATAGATCGACCGTGGAGAAGATAATGGCGGCCCTCGTGGCGGGGGGCCACGTGCTCATAGAGGACGTTCCCGGCGTGGGGAAGACCCTGCTGGCGAAGCTGTTCAGCAAGGTGCTGGGCCTTTCCTATAGGAGGATACAGTTCACCCCCGATCTGCTCCCCAGCGATATAGTCGGGACCAAGGTGTGGCGCAGGGAGAGGGAGGAGTTCGAGACGGTCAAGGGGCCTATCTTCACCAACGTCCTCCTCGCGGACGAGATAAACAGAGCCCCTCCGAAGACCCAAGCGGCTCTGCTGGAGGCCATGCAGGAGCTGCAGGTGACCATAGAGGGGGAGACCTACCAGCTGGACAGACCCTTCCTGGTCCTGGCGACCCAGAACCCCATAGAGCTGGAGGGCACGTACCCGTTGCCCGAGGCGCAGCTGGATAGGTTCATGCTCCGCATCTCCCTGGGCTACCCCGACGACAGGAGGCTCCTCAAGGAGAGGCTCGCGTGGCGCTCCGACGACCCCTCGGCGCTCGCCAAGGCGGTCTTGAACAAGGAGGGGATCCTCGCAGCCATGTCGTCCGTGGAGGACGTGGAGGTCGTGGACGAGCTGTTGGACTACGTGGCCCAGTTCGCCTCAATTAGGCGCGACAGGAGGGTCGCCGCGGGGCCCTCCCCGAGGGCCTTGACGTCTCTGCTGAAGGCGGCCAGGGCATACGCGCTCGTCCAGGGCAGGAGATACGTCGTGCCGGACGACGTGAAGGCGATGGCCGTCGACGTGTTGGCGCACAGGATATACCTAAGGCCCGAGTACAAGCTGGAGGGGGTCGACGCGCGGGATCTAGTGCGCGAGTACCTCGCCAAGATACCGGTGCCGAGATGGAGGCGATAGCCCGCTACGCGGTCGCCCTCGAGGTCCTCGCCCTCGCGCTGGCGGTGTTCACGCGCAGGCTGGAGCTCCTGCCGGCCGCTGTGTTCCCCGCCGCGTTGCTGGCGGCGTTCCATCTGGCCTACGGGAGGGAGTGGCGGGTGAGCGTCTCCGCCGACGTGGAGCAGAGGACGTTGAGGGTTGAGGAACCCCTGACCTTGAGGATAGAGGCCTCGTCGAACGTCCCCGGCCTCCTCCTGTACTCGGCTCTGGACGACAGGAGGCTTGTCGCCGTGGAGCCCCCGACGGGCGCCCTGTATCTCTCCGGCAGGTCGTCGGCCTCGGCGACTGCGCTGGCGGGGCTCCCCGGCCGCTACGAGCCGCCGGATCTGGAGTGGGCCTTCTATCCCCTGACCTTGTCGCGGCCGGTGCGGGGGCGGACGCCGGTGGGCGAGGTCGAGGTGAGGCCCTATCTGGCCAAGGCAGGCCTCAGAGCCGCCGCGAGGAGCCTCGGCGCACCGAGGGCGCCGGGCCCGTTGGCGGGCCCCCACTCGGCCGAGTTCCTCGAGGTGCGGGAGTACAGGCCGGGGGACCCCTATAAGTTGATAAACTGGAAGGCCTACGCCAGGACGGGGGCTCTCTACGTCAACGAGAAGCTGAGGGAGGGCCACAGCACGCTCTACATAGTGCTGGACGCCGGCTCGCACTGCAGGGCGGACTCGGTGGGCCACGGCGCGTCCATGGCGTTGAGCGTCGCGCATGCGGCCGTGGACGCCAGGCTCCCCGTGGGGCTTCTGGTGGTCCCCGACGGCGTTTCGCTGCCGCCCACGGACTCCCCTGCCGGCCTCAAGCTCATCCGCGAGGCCTTGATGAGGCTGGACCTCAAGCCGCCTCGACGTAGCCCGGCCCCGCCCAGAGCCGACACGTATATCTACATCTCCTGTAGGCCCAGGCCGGAGTACATCGAGGAGCTGTGTCTGAGGGCCAGGAGGGTCGTGGTGATCGAGGTCTCGCCGGCCAGAGGGCCCTTCGCCGAGATAGCGAGGCTCCTCGCCGAGAGGAGGGGGAGGGTCCTCTGCGCCGACAAGCTGGTGTGGTCCCCGCCGCTCGAGCCGCCCTCGCGCGCGTTGGCCCGCCTATGAGGTCCATAGCGGCGTCGCTTGCAGCCATCACGGCGATCTTGTTCGCGTCGGGCCTCCTGGAGCTCGCCCCGCTCGCCCTTCTCGCGTCGGCCCTATCGGCGGTCGGCCTCGCCGCGTTGCGCCGCAGCGGCGTCCTGGCGGCCGCGGCCTATATGGCCTCCCTGGCGCTGCTGGCGGCGTCCCCCCAGCCCCTCCTGGCCCCCCTCGCCGAGGCCGCGGCCTTTCTGTCGCTGTACGCCAACAAGCTCGACGAGTTTCGGAGGCGGCTCTCCATGAGGGGCTACGACGTATCCCGGGTCGAGGCGACGTTTTCGAGGGCCGGGCTCGTCGTGTCTCTGTGGTCCGCCGCGGCGCTTGCGGCGTCGTATGCCCTTTACTTCATCGTCGAGTCGCTGCCGCGCATGCCGGCGGCGGTCGCCCTGGCCCTGTCGGCGATATCCCTCGCAGCAATCCTAATATTGTCCCTGGGAGGAAGGAGGCGTGATGTGGGTCGGAGATTCTGAGGGGTGATGGGAACGGCAGGTCTGATCAGACCATCCTCAGCCCGACGGCCCTCAGATCCTCTGCCAGGCAGGCCCGGCAGTACGCGACGACGCGCCCCTCGGATATCCTTATGTAGCTCGCCTCCTCCCAAGACATCTCGACGCCGCATTTGGCGCATCTAAGCCTAGGCGCTCTGAAGGGCGGGGTCCCCCTCGACACCTCGCCGCCGCGGAGGCGTAGTAGCCAGAAATCCACTGATATGCGCGCCGGCCCGTATAAGGAGCCGTAAATTAAGACTGATATTTTTCCCGTCCTACGTCAGCACTTCGCCGTGATCCTCACCGCGCGGAAGCGCCCTTGACTCATCACGGCTTCGCGACATCTTTAAAATATAAACGTCGCGCCTCCTGTGCTGAGTGCGGGATGTGCCGAGCGGTGAGGGGCCACTACCGGCGCTGAGCCTCCCTGGCCCTCTCGAGTATCCGCCTGGCCAGCCTATAGTGGACGTTGTCTATCAAGGCGTCGTCGAGCCTGATGGCCCCCCGCCCCTGCCTCAGGGCCTCCTCATAGGCCGAGACGACCCTCTCGGCCCAGGCCACCTCGTCGGCCGAGGGGCTGAAGACCTCGTTGGCTATGGGTATCTGGCTTGGGTGTATGACCTGCTTCCCCACGAAGCCCAGCGCCCTCGCCTCGAGGCATTCGCGCCTGAAGCCCTCCAGGTCCTTCAGGTCGAAGAAGACTCTGTCTATCGGGTCGGCCCCGTAGGCCGCCGCCGCGGCCACGACCAGAGTCCTTATGGTCTGGTTCCCCACGTAGGCCCTGTGGTCTCCTCCCACCGAGAGGGCGAAGTCGGCCACGCCGTAGGACACGGCCTCCACCCCCTCGCTCCTCACGACGTCCTCCACGGCGAGGAGGCCCCTAGCGGTCTCTATCAAGGGCTCCACCGACCTGCCGGTGCCCCTGTGGATGAAGTCCAGCGGCCCCTCGGCCTTGGGGACCACCACGCACTTGACGGCATCCAGCCTCGTGACCAGCTCCATGTCCGCATAGAAATACGGAGTGTCCAGGGGGTTCACCCGGACGCAGAGCTCCTTGCCGCCCCAGTCCAGCTCCTGGACCAGCCTCGCCAAGATCTCCCTCGCCCTCCCCTTCTCCTCGGGCGGCACGGAGTCCTCCAGGTCGAGAATAACCGAGTCGGGCTTGAGCTCCGCGGCGGCCTTCCTGACCATCCTCTCGTTGTTGCCCGGCACGTAGAGCTGGGACCTGCGGATCACGGCTTGACGACCCCGCGCCCAATTAACAGTTCTATCTCCCGCTCGCCGTAGCCGAGCTCCCTCAACACCTCGCGGCTGTGCTCCCCGACCTCCGGGGCCCTGGCGCCGTCCAGCGAGCCGGGGAGCGGCAGCCTCGGCACGCGGACGCCGGCCTTCCCGCCCGCGCTCGTTAGATCCCACGGAGCGTCCTCGTCGGCCGCCGCGGCCTTGATGTCGAGCATGGGGGCCGCCGGCACGTCGTGTTGGAGCAGGAGCCTCAACAGCTCGTCGGTCCCGTATCTCGACGTCTCCGCCTCCAGAACGCGGTGGAGCTCCTCCCTGTGCTGAACCCTCCCGGCGTTTGTGGCGAATCTGGGGTCGGAGCAGGCCTCGGTCCTCAACGCCTTGCAGAGCCTGGCCCATATGGCGTCGTTGGCCACCGCTATGTATATCCGGCCGTCGGCGGTCTTGAAGAGCTCGTAGGGTGCCCAGAACGGGAGCCTGTCGCCCGACGCCTCGAAGACCCTGCCGAGGGTCTGCAACGCTATCACGTAGTACCCCAGCCACGCCAGGTCGCTCTGGAAGAGGCTCACCTCGTAGCGGCCCTGCCTCCGGCCGAGCAGAGCCCAGAGCACGGTCAGGGCGCAGTAGAGCCCAGCCCCCATGTCCGTTATGGACGCGGGCAACCTAGCCCCGCCGTTGCTCCACATGACGCCGCTCACCGCCTCGACCAACGTGCCGAAGGCCGGCCAGCCGCTCTTGGCGCCCCCGGAGGGATAGCCCTTTATGGAGCAATGGACCAAGTTCCTGTTGGCTCTAAACAGCGCGTCGCTCCCCAGCCCCAGCCTCTCGAGGGCGCCCGGCGCTAGGTTCTCCACGAGCACGTCGCTCCTCCCTATCAGCCTTAGGAACACCTCCCTCCCCTCGGGCTTCCTCAAGTCCAGCGCCAGCGACCTCTTGCCCCTGTTGAGGAAGACGAATATGGAGTCGCCCATGACGTCGTCGCGCCTCGTGGGGTCGCCGCCTATCGGCTCCACCTTGACCACGTCGAAGCCGAGCTGGGCCAGGAGGAGGCCGGCGAAGGGGCCCGCTATGACGTGGCCGAGCTCAACCGCTCTGTACATTCCCCCTCTCCATCTCCCTCCGCCTCAGCTCGTAGCGCTTGAGCTTGCCCGTCTCGGTCCTCGGGAGCTGGTCCAAGAACTCGATCTCCCTGGGGTAGGCATATGCGGCCAGTCTGCTCTTCACGAAGTTCTGAATATCCCTCTTGACCTCCTCGCTCGGCTCTACGCCGGGCCTCAACACGACGAAGGCCTTGACTATCGTGCCGCGGATGGGGTCGGGCTTGCCTATCACAGCCGCCTCGAGGACCGCCGGATGTTTGGCTATGACCTCCTCCACCTCCTCGGGCCCCAGCCTGTAGCCGGCGACCTTTATGACGTCGTCCACCCTGCCTTTAAACCAGATATAGCCCTCCACGTCCTTGACGCCCGCGTCGCCTATTATGAACCATCCGTTCCTTATCTTGGCCGCCGTGGCCTCGGGGTTCTTCCAATACCCTAGAAAGGCCACGGGGTCCGGCAGCTTGACCGCTATCAAGCCCTCCGACCCCGGCGGTAGCGGCCGCCCGTCCTCGTCAACCACGTCCACGACGTGGCCCGGCGCGGGCTTGCCCGCGGAGCCCGGCCTAGCCCAGAGCGAGTGGTTCGTGACCACCAGGTTCGCCTCTGTGCATCCGTAGAACTCGTTGACGGGCGCCTTGAAGGCTTGAAGCGCCCACTCGACGAGCTCCCTCCCCGGCGCCTCACCCGCCGTGCTGACGGCCCTCAGCCGCAGCCCGAAGTCCCTCAGGGGCTGGGGGTACTCCCTCCTTATCATCCTCAGCGCGGTGGGCGTGATGAAGGCGGCCGTCACACCGTACTCCTCCATGGCCTTCAACGCCTCGCCGGCGTTGAAGCCCCTGGACCTCCTGTAGGCCAACACCGGCATCCCGAAATATAGAGACGGCAGAACCACGTCGCCCAGCGCCCCTATCCACCCCCAGTCCGCGTTGGTCCAAAACACGTCTCCCTCCTGAGGGGCCAGCTCGAAATACAGCTGGTAGGTGGGTATGTGGCCCAGCAGGAACCTATGGGCGTGCAGGACGCCCTTGGGAGGCCCCGTGCTGCCCGACGTGTAGAAAAGCTGGGCCGGCTCCTCGCTCTTGGTGGCGGCCACGTCGACGCGGCCGCCCGACTTCGACTGGTCCTCCAGGGAGTACTCCTTGCCGCCCCTGGGCTCTGAGCCCACCACGTAGACGGCCCTCAAGCCGTCTATCTTGGCGGCGCCGTCGACGACATCCCTCCTGGCGCCCTCCACGACCAGCGCCTTAGCGCCGCTGTGCCTCAACCTATACTCAACCCCCTCGATGCCTATGAGCGGAGAGATGGAGAGAGCGACGGCGCCCAGCCTGTAGATGGCGCCGAGCGATACGACGACCTCGGGACGCGGCTGTAGATATACGCCTACGACGTCGCCTCTCCCCACCCCTAGGTCCCTAAGGGATGAGGCCAGCCCGTCCGAGAGCCTCTTCAAATCGCCGAAGGTGAGCACGCGCCTGTCCCCCTCGTCGTCTAGGTAATAGATAGCCGGCCTATCGCCCAAGCCCCTCTCTATATTTCGATCGATTATGGCATATCCTATATTGAAATATTCAGGAATATTCCACTTAAAATTGATATATATTTCATTATATGAAGAAAAAAGATATTTTCTCAAGTCTATTTCCAGTTCTTTCATAAAAGCTCCTGGCAACATCTATCTCTCGACATGAGGACGAACGCCAGAGCTACGACGGCGCCTATTATCGTCACCAGCGATACGGCGGCCACCGTGCCGTAGGACTGCCCTATGGTTTTCAGGAGGTACGTGCTTATGGAGGGCGCGAACGAGCTGAACGCCACGCCGAGGTTTATGATGAAGCCTATTCCGCTGTATCTGACCTTGGTCTCGATGGCCTCGGCCAGCCATGCGGGCAGGACGGAGTACTGCGAGGAGAATACCACGCCCATGAGGGCAGCCCCGACGACTAGATTGACGAGCTGTCCGCCGGCTATAAGCATCCAGATGGGCAGGAGCACCAACGCGGCGATCGCGTAATATGCGGCCAAGATGGCCTTCCTCCTGCCGAGCCTGTCGCTGATATATCCGAAGAGAGGGCCGAGCAGCATCCAGGCCAGCCCGGCGGCCAGCGAGGCCAGCACCACGGCGTTTCCTCCATAGCCGAGCAACGGCAGCAGAGTCCCGAAGTAGCCTATGGAGCCGTAGTATATCAACGACTCGCCGAATATGACGAGGGTGGCCACGATCACGAAAAACCAATATTTCCTTAGCAGCGTCAGAAACGGCACGCGCTCGACGGCGGGCTTGCCCTTCTTGAGCCATATCTCGCTCTCGCCTATACTCCATCTGACGACGAGGGCGATTATAAGCGGCACAACCCCGAACCAGAACAGTATCCTCCAGCCGTACGACATCATGGCGTCCTTGGTGGGGGCAAGCGCCGTGGCGAGGGCCACCGCGGCGGCCGCGAAGACGGAGGCCAGCCCCGCGCCGCCCTGCGCGATCCCGCCGAGAAGCCCCCTCATGTTGGATGGAGCGAACTCGGACGTTATGGTCAAACCGCCTGCCCACTCGCCCCCCAGGAATACGCCTTGGAGCATCCTGAGCAATACGAGCAGGGCGGTCGCCGCGATGCCTATCTGCACATAGGTGGGCAGGAAGCCTATCAAGACGGTGACAAGCCCCATGCCGAACAGCACGACGAACCAGGTGACCTTCCTCCCTATCCTATCCCCTATATGGCCCCAGAGGATGGCGCCGAGAGGCCTGGCGAAGTAGCCGAGGACCATGACCAGCAACGTTTCGAGAAGGCTCGCCGTGTAGCTCTCCTTGGGGAAGAACTGGGGAGCTATATAGGGCGCCGCGTAGACATAGGCGATTAGGTCGTACAGCTCGAAGCCCCAGCCGAGATTCGCGGAGATCGCCACCTTTAGCGCATCGTTGAATTCTGTTTCAGCCATAGACGTACGGCCCAAGTGGTATAAATATTTTTTCTTGTAGCCGTGTATACTATTATATATCATTATAAATAGTATAATTTTTTATAGATATAAAGTTCTATTAGATAAATATAAAACGAAATTAGCTTAAGCGCAAAATATTTTTTAGACTTTTTCGTATTTCTGTGGATTGGGCTCTCGCCGCCAGAGAGGCCTATAGGGCTATAGCCGAGGCGTACGAAGCCTCCAGAAGGCGGCCTCTCCCCACAGCAGATATAGCAAACTTCGGCGACAAGGCGCTCGATCTGGGCTCCGGCCGCGGCGCCCAGCCGTCCTATCTAGAGGCCTCGTATAGATATGTAGTCCACTGCGACCTGGCGCCGGAGCTCGTGCCGAGAGGCTCCGAGGCCGTGCTCTGCGAGGCGACGGCTCTGCCCTTCAGAGACGGCGCCTTCGACGTCGTCCACGCGGTGGCAGTATATCACCATCTGCCGCCCGGCGTCCTCGGCGCGGCGTTCGCGGAGGCCCTGAGGGTCGGAGGTGCCGTGGTGGCCACGGTGTGGGGTCTGCCGGGAGGCGGCGGAGCCGTCAGGCGGGTGCCGTGGCGCTGGCGCGGCGAGGCGCTCCGCGTCTACTACGTCTACAGTCTCCGCGACTTGGCCTCGGCAGCCTTGGCGGCGGGGGGCCGGCTGGTTGCCCTCGGGTACATGAGGAGGGGGAGGCGCCTGAACGCCTTCGCCGTGGTCTTGAGGCGGAAAAATTAAAGCTTAAGTGATCTACGTGGAGCTCCCGTCGGTGCGGAAGCCCGTTAGGTCTGCCAGCGGCGTCCACGTGGTGGCCCTCATGACCGGCCCGGCGCCGTGTCCAGGCCAGTGCGTCTTCTGCCCCACCGCCAGAGGCGTCCCCAAGTCCTATATGCCGGACTCCCCGGCCGCGATGAGGGCGGCGAGGGCCCGCTACGACCCCTACAGGCAAGTCGCGGCGAGGATATCCAACTACCTAGCGGGCGGCCATAGGCCCAGCAAGATAGAGGCGATAGTCATGGGCGGCACCTTCACGGCGTTGCCTCGCAGCTATCAATTCTGGTTCGTGGGGAATTTGCTCAAGGCGTTGAACGACTACCCCAACTGGACCTCCGCCTCGGCCTTCGTCGACGTGGCGGCCGAGCAGGCCAGAAACGAGGCGGCCTCCTTGAGGCTCGTGGCGCTGACCGTCGAGACCCGGCCGGACTATCTGGAGCGGCGGCATATAGACGACCTGCTGGCCATGGGCGTCACCAGGGTCGAGATGGGCGTCCAGTCCATATACGACGACGTGCTCGCCCTCGTCAAGCGGGGGCATGGCGTGAGGGAGGTGGCGGAGGCCACGGCGCGGCTGAAGGACGCGGCGTATAAGGTCTGCTACCACCTGATGCCAGGCCTGCCCGGCAGCGATCCCGATAGGGACCTGGAGATGTTCAGGGCCGTGTTCGGGGACCCGGCCTTCAGGCCTGACTGCGTTAAGATATACCCCACCCTCGTGGTGCCGGGGACCGAGCTCTACGACTGGTGGAGGTCGGGCCGCTACAGGACCTACGACGAGGGGACCTGGCGCTGGCTGTTGGCCGAGATATACGGGTCGGTGCCCCGCTGGGCGAGGGTCATGAGGCTGGGCAGAGATATACCTCTCCACCACGTGGTCGACGGCCCGCGTTGGGGCAACATGCGGGAGGTCGTGGAGGAGGAGATGGCGAGGCGCGGCCTCAGGTGCGAGGAGATCAGGTGCAGGGAGGTGGGGATCAAGGCGATCCACGGAAGGCCTGTCGACAGGCGTATTGAGTACAGACGCCACGTCTACGAGGCCAGCGGCGGCGTCGAGTACTTCCTTGAGGCGGTGGGCCGCGACGACACGCTCTACGGGATGTTGAGGCTACGGATCCCGGCGAACCCCTGGAGGCCCGAGATAGACCGCAGGACCGCCCTGGTCAGAGAGCTCCACGTATACGGCCCGGAGGTGCCCGTCGGCGCCGACGGAGGGCCCTGGCCTCAACACAAGGGGATAGGCAGAGCCCTTATGGGGCTTGCCGAGGAGGCGGCGCTGGAGGCGTCGGCCAGGCGCGTGGCTGTGATCTCGGGCGTAGGCGTGAGGCCCTACTTCGCGGGGCTGGGGTATCGGCGGTGCGGTCCCTATATGTGCAAAAACCTCTAGGCCCCGGCCTCGATCTCGGCGGCCGCCGCCCTGCGGCGTCTTATCAATATGAAGGCCCCCGCCCCGCCTCCGGCGGCGGCCGCTATGGCTATTATGGGTATGGGGTTGAGGCTCCACACCGCTGTGTACGCGCCGGGACCTGTTATCACCACCGTGGGCGAATTGAAGGTCTGGCCGCCCGGCGCCTGCCATCCCTTGAACTCGTAGAGGAGCGGCGGAGGCGACCAGACCTGCGGAGGCGTGACGTCTACCGTCACGGCCGAGCCCGCGTCGGCCCAGGTCTGCGTCAGAGCCGGGGTTCCGTACTTGCTCTGGAACGTCACCAGATATTGGGTCTTGGTGGCGTACGTGACGTTCATGGGCCCGCTGACGGCTATCTGGGCCGTGGGCGTCGACGGGCCCGCCTTGCCGTTCACGACCCAGTAGGCGAACGCGGTCCTCACGGAGCCCGAGGAGTTCAAGACCGAGGGGATGTTCAGCGTCGCCGTGGAGCCTCTGTCGAGCCAGGCCGAGGGCTTGCCGTCCACAGTGCCGGGGGCCTTCACCGAGACGAGGTACTGGACGGAGTAGATGGGGTCCACCGACATGGGGCCGGCGACTTGCGCCGTGAAGTTGCCGCCCTCGCCGTTGCTCCAGCCTCTGAAGTAGAGCCGCGTGGCGTTGTTGAAATAATAGATGCCGGGCGCCGCGAAGGCCGCGTAGGAGCCTTGGTCCGCCCAGATGGATTGGGACCCGTTGACCGTCGCCGGCCATCTGGTGGACACCAGGTACTGGAGGACGTAGTACGCGGTGGTCGTGATGGGGTAGGTGGTCACGTACGGCGAGCGGCCGGAGGCCACGGGGTTGCCGAACTGGTCGTAGGCGGTTATATATACGAGGGCCCATCTAGCCGTCGAGTTTATCTGGACCACCGAGGGCGCGTTTATCCTATATACGGCCACGACGGAGGTGGGGCCGTTTATCTTGACCGCTATGGAGGGCGCCGGTATGTTGACCGGAGTGCCGTTGATCAGCCAGTGGTCCAGCGCCATGTCGGCCGTGTTGCCCGCGCCGGCGGGCCCCCCGAACATCAAGACCTTGACGTCCGGCTGCGCGGCGTATATCGTCGTCCCCGACGCCCACGTCGGCCCGCTGACCAGGCCCGGCGGGTTCACCGACACCCTGTACTGGAGCTGGTAGTAGACCACTATGGGCTGCTGCAGATTGCCGGTTATGCTCAACGAGATGTTGTTAAGCGGCGCGCATCTGGAGTAGTCGGTGAGGTATCTATACTGCGGGATTATGGACACCGAGCCCACCGGCAACAGCACCTGCGTCGTGTTGGAGACCCTATACGTGAAGGTGGTGCCTCCCGACACCACGTCTATCGTCTCGTTGACGCAGGGCTCCGGGCCCGAGATCTCTATGGTGGCGACCGGGTCCACTATCTTGACGGTGCCTATGGCCAGACGCTGGAACTTGACCGCGGTCCAGGTCTCGACCGCCACGGTCAAGCCGTCCCAAGAGACCGCCACGCTGGTTACGGGAGCCCCCGCGTCCCACTCCGCGGCTCTGTGGCCGTTCCAGAAGACGAGCACCTGGCCGCCGAGCGTCCCCACGACAACTATGGAGCCGTTTCCCGACACGGCTATCGCGGTCGGGGCCGAGGGCAACAGGGCGGAGTACCAAAGGGAGCCGCCTCTATATACGTACAGGTTGTCGTACACCCCCACGGCCAACGTGGAGCCGTCCTGGCTGGCCGCGGCGGCCACGGCGGGCGTGTTGGTGCCGTACTCGGTTATGGCGCCCGGCGTGAGGTCGACGCCGAGAGGCCAGATGTAGATGTGGGGCAGGGCGCCCTTGTAGAAGGAGACGGCGTACGGCAAGCCCCGGGGGTTCACGCCTATGTAGAAGATCGTGCCGTTTAGGCTCGCCAGCTGGGTCAAGCCGCCCGACGAGATCTGGTAGAGACCTCCGTTGAAGGTGCCCACGTAGAGGACTGCCCCGTCTCTGCTGTAGGCCATATAGGTCACCGGGGACCCCACGTTGTACGTCGCCAGCACGCCCTTCTCGCCTAGCACCACGACGCGCCCGCTGACGGTGCCGACCGCCACGTTTACGCAGTTCGTCGCTATGGCGGTTATGTTTATGTTGCTGAGGCCGTAGGACCACTCCATATATCCGTAGGGCGTGAAGAGAGAGACTATGGAGTATTTGGCCAGTATCACCGTTATGTATGAGGCGTTGCTGGGAGCCGTCGGCGCGGCCGAGGGGCGGAATGCGCTGGATATAGCCTGGAGTAAAGTATAGAGGAGGGACGTGTTGAGATTGACCTGGTATATATAGGGCCTGTCGGCCACGGCGAGACAGCCGCCGTATGCGTTGGTGGCTATGAGGGGGTAGTGGGCCGGGTTGCTCCATAGGGAGCCTCCGTTCTCCGGGACCACGTTCACGGAGCCCT
>Ga0209739_100390_pt1 | contig 18360 bp, 16 predicted proteins | sample JossMetagenome_2_FD_184729 | JGI IMG/M metagenome (GOLD analysis project Ga0209739, IMG submission 184729) | Hot spring sediment microbial communities from Joseph's Coat, Yellowstone National Park, USA - JC3_ASED (SPAdes) (version 3) | ecosystem: Environmental > Aquatic > Thermal springs > Hot...
AGTCTATAGATATATTTAGAAGAAAAAATCAACCTTGGAAGAAATTTAAGGGCAATTTTTTAAAAAATCGATGGAAAATTAATTATTTTAAACATAAAAATGGCTTTTTAGAAATTTTTAAATAGATTGCAAAGATATTTTATAAAATTTTTTATAATATAGAATATTATGATAACAAATTCAATAATAGATTATTTTTTATCAGATTTTGAAAAAATATCAAATAAAAACAATAACATTATCATAGATGGAAGATATTTTGAAGAAGATTTTGTTCCATATGAAATAAAATTTAGAGATAAAGAAAAAGAAATTATATTATCTAATATAAACTTATTTTTAAATAGAAATACTGGAAGTAACTTATTTTTATATGGAACTACAGGTACTGGAAAAACATTAATAGCTAGATATTTAAATAAGGGTATATCCTTTTATTCTGCAAAAAATAAATTGAAAGTAAAAGTTGCTTATATAAATTGTAAACAAATATTATCAGATGATGTAGATTATTATATATTTAAGAGAATATATGAAGAACTGGCAAATATAAATATAAAAAGTGGATTTAGAAAGAATGATATATATGAAAATATATATAAATTTATAATAAATAATGACTATAAATTAATAATAATATTAGATGAAGTAGATAATATATTTAGAAAGTCAGAAAATACAGAAATATTATATTTATTATTAAGAAATTATGATATAAACTTTTTAAATAGAATAAGACTAATACTAATTTCAAATTCTCCTTCTTTTATATCACAATTAGATCAAAGAATAAAATCTTCTTTTTCATCAATAATCCAGGTAAAGTTTTCTCCATATAATTATTATGAATTAAGGGAAATTCTAAAAGATAGAGCAATAAGAGCATTAAAACCAGGATCTATATCTGAAGAAGATATAAATTATATATCTGCAAAAGTTTCCAAAGAATTTTTCGGGGATGCCAGGATTGCAATAAATGTATTAAGATTGGCGGCAACAATTGCATATAATAAAAATAAAGAAAAAATAGATAGAGAAGATATAGATGAAGCGTTTTCTAATGTTGATTTAAATATATTAGATTCTATAGTAAGTACTTTAAATAAAACACAAAAACTAATATTATTAGCTTTAATAAAAGAACAAATAAAAACTGAAGATTTTGTAACATTTAACAATTTATATGAAGAATATGTAAATTTATCTAATAGTTTTGGAATGTCTATTTTAGACAAAACCGTAGTATATAAAAATTTGAAGAAAATAGAAAGTATGTTTGGAGATTTAATAGAATCAAAAATAATATCTAATGGAAAAAATGGTGTAAACAAAGTATTAAAGATAATATCCGATACTGATAATCTTAAAAAAATATATGAAAAAATAAAAAAAGATATATGAATAAGGATGATTTCGTAAAATTATTATGGGAAAATAACATATTTATTGAAAAAAAGGCTTATGATCTTTTAAACTCTTTAAAAGAGGAAGATTTAGATATTATATTTAGAGAGGCAATTAAAAGTAATATAAATAGGATAGATGAAGATTTTATTAATAGAATAATTAGGAAAAATTCTAATAATAATAAAGAAAATGCTGAAAAGAAGGAAAATAATATAAATAAAAAACAAAATAAAGTAAGTATTAAAGATTTTTTTAATATAAAGGAAAATAAACAAGATGTAGAAAAAGAAAGTAATAATGTAATTCTTATAGAAAGTACAAAGAAACATATTGGAGAAGAAATAGAATTATCTGTAAAGGAAATGAAGGAAACAAAAGAAATAAATATTCTAAAAAAGTTTGAGATACAAAAAAATAAACCAGATGTAATATCCTGGATATCATATTATAAACAAAGATTAAATAAGATAAAGAAAATATTAAGAGAGCATTCTGAAATGAGAGGAATATATCCACTAAATAAGATACCTAAAAATGAAGAGGTTGCAATTGTTGGATTAATATATGATAAAAAAATAACTGAAAAAGGAATAATTTTTGTCATAGAGGATGGAAATGATGTTATAAAAGCTTTTGTAAGTAAGGAGAATGAAAATATAGATTTTAAAGTAATTAAAGATATTCCATTAGATTCTGTTATTGGTTTAATTGGTACATATAAAAATAGAATGTTTTTTGTAAATAATGTAATATTACCCGATGTACCAGTAAGAAAACCAAAAACTTTTGGAGAAGATGATGTATATATATTATTTACAGGTGATTGGCAGATTGGAAATAAATATACATTTTATGATCTATTTGACAGGTTTTTAAAGTTTGTAAATGGAAAAACAGAAAATGAAAAAATAAATGAAATTGCAAGAAAAATTGGATATATTATAATTATAGGTGATGTTGCAGATGGTGTAGGTGTTTATCCAGAACAAAAAGAAGAACTAATTTTAAAAACATATGAGGATCAATATAAGAGTTTTGAAGATTATATTTTAAAAATACCTGAAAGTATAAAGACAATTATTATACCAGGAAACCATGATATTCCAAGATTGGCGGAACCCCAACCAGAATTACCAAGATCATTATTAAAAGAATCATATTCAATGAAAAATATATATTATTTATCAAATCCATCATATGTAAAAATACATAATTCAATTATTGGATTATTATATCATGGATATGTTCTAGATTGGTTAGTATCAAATATTTCTTTTTTAAGGGAAAGGGGAGGATATGAAAAACCTGGAGAATTAATGAAGTTTATGTTAATGTTAAGGTTAATATTTACTTCTCATGGATCAAATCCATATGTTCCATATATAAATGAAGATGCTTCTGTAATAGATATTGTACCAGATTTCTTTCATACAGGTCATATACATAGGGCATCTTATGATGAATATAGGGGAATAGATTTAATTAATTCATCTACTTTTCAAGATATAACACCATATCAAAGAGAATTGGGTCATAAACCAGAACCAGGTATTTTGTTTTTAAGAAATATAAAGAATGGAGAAGTTTTTGGTATTAATTTATTTAATTTTGAAATAAGGAAGTTAAGAGATAAAGTTATATAAGATATTTATATAATATTATAGGAATGAAAATAAATAAGGAAAGTGAAACTGAAATGGAAATAATATTTGAAAATGATAAGGCAACAATATCTATGTTATTAAAAGAAGAGTTAGATAAAGATCCAAATGTAATAATTGCCGCTTGGAAGGAAAATCACCCATTAATAAAAGATATTTATTTATATATAAAGACTGATGGAAAAAGAAAACCAAGAGAAGTACTAATAGATGCAATAAAGAGGGCTTTAGATAGGTTAAATGATTTTGAAAAAGAATATAATAAAATAATTAATGAAATTAAATAAAATAACATTAGATACATCTGTAGTAATTGATGAATATATATCAAAATCATTATTAAATAATAGTATTTCTTTTAATGAAGTAATAATACCTGTACCTGTAATTGATGAATTACAAGCACAGGCAAATAAAGGTCTTGAAAAGGGATTGGTTGGTTTAAGAGAATTGCAAAAAATTAGGGAATTATCTGAAAAATATAATTATAAAGTAACAGTATTGGGTGAAAAACCAACATTAGAACAAATAAAATTGGCAAAGCATGGATATATAGATTATTTAATTATTAAAATTGCAAGGGATACAGGATCTACATTATTAACTTCAGATAGAATATTATATGAGACTGCAAAAGTATATAATGTTGATTGTTTATTTATTGAAAAGGAAGGTGTTTCAACAGAAAATCCTCCATTTTTAGATTTATTTACTGATGATACAATATCTGTTCATATTATTGAAAATACAAAGGTAAAAAGAAAAAGAGGAAAACCTGGTGAGTGGTATTTAGAGGAAATAGATAAAGTATATGGAAATAAAGATATAGAAGATCTAATTGATAAAATAATATATATTGCTAGAAATAGGAGGGATTCTTTTATAGAACAAGAAAGAAAGAATAGTTTAATTATTCAATTGGGAATTTTTAGAATTGTAATTGTAAAACCACCATTATCAGATTCATATGAAATAACAATTGTAAAACCATCAAAAATATTAAGAATAGAAGATTATAATTTAAATGAAAAAATAATTGAAAGACTAAAAGAAAAATCTGAAGGAATTATAATTGTTGGGAAACCTGGTTCTGGAAAGACAACCTTTGCTCAGGCTCTTGCGGAATATTATTTAAGTATGAAAAAGATTGTTAAAACATTAGAATCTCCAAGAGATTTGATATTGTCTCCAGATATTGTTCAATATTCAAAAAATTATTCTACTGATGAAGAAATACATAACATATTATTATTATCAAGACCTGATTATGTAATATTTGATGAAATGAGAGATACTAGAGACTTTAAATTATATATAGATTTAAGATTAGCAGGAATTGGAATGATAGGTGTTGCTCATGCTGAAAGACCAATAGATATTGTTCATAGATTATTATCAAGGACAGAACTTGGCTTAATTCCTCAAATAATTGATACAATAATATATATAAATAGAGGACAGGTGGGGAAGGTTTATTATCTAAATCTAACTGTTAAAATTCCACATGGTTTAAAAGAAGAAGATTTAGCAAGACCAGTTGTCGAGGTAAGGGATTTTCTAACAAATGAATTAGAATATGAGATATATACATTTGGAGAGGAAATAATGGTTGTTCCAATTAAAAAATATAGATTAAAATCTGGAATTCAAAGATTTCTAGAAGATTTATTAAATGTAGAATATAAAAGAAAATATAATAATGTTTATGTAGAAGTTTTGGATGATAGAATAATATTTTATATTCCAAGAGAACTTAGGAGAAGATTTATTAGAAATGAGAAAAGGTATTTAATGAGTATAAGAGACAAATATAATTTAAGAATTGAAATAAAAAATGCTGAAAAATTAAATGAAAGCATAAATTTTGATTATGAAATATCTAAGGATTATCTTACAATAATGTTTAGTAATTTATTTAAGAAAAAGGAAGTGGAATTATACATAAATGATAATTTAATTGGAAAATTTAAGATAAATAAAAAGGGAAAAATTGTTTTAGATCTAAATTCAGAAATAGGGCAGAAAATATTAGAAGCCATAAATAATAAAAGTAAGATAGAATTTAAATTAGTATGAAAAGAATTGCTGTAATTGATAGAGATAGATGTAAAGCTCCTGAAAAATGTGATTATTTATGTATGAAAGTATGTCCTGTTCAAAAGAATAATTTAAAGATATTTAATATTTTACAAGATAAAAAACCATCTATTGATGAATCTTTATGTATTGGATGTGGAATATGTGTAAAGAAATGTCCATTTAATGCAATAATTATTATAAACTTAACAAAGGAACCTGAAGCAAAACCTGTATTTCAATATGGTCCAAATACATTTAGATTATATAGATTACCAATAATTAAGGAAGGAAAAGTTGTTGGAATAATTGGAAGGAATGGAATGGGAAAAAGTACAGCAATAAATATAATAGCTGGTTTATTAAAACCAAATTTTGGGGATTTTAGTAAAAAATATGATGATAAAGAAATTATAAGAGAATTTAGGGGTTCTGAACTTCAATCATATTTTGAAAAATTATATAGTAATAAAATAATAATTTCATATAAACCACAAAATATTACTCAGATAAAAAATATGCTAAAGGATAAAACAGTTAGGGAATTTTTATCAAAAGTTATAAGTAATTTAGATGAAGTATCAAAGAAATTTGAAATAGAAAATATATTAGATAAAAAAATTGGAGATTTATCTGGAGGAGAATTTCAGAAAGTATTATATATATATTCAGTATATAAAGAACATAATTTATTATTAATTGATGAGGTTACAAATTATTTAGATATATATGAAAGATTGAAAATATTAAATAATTTAAATGAAATAAAGGAAAAAGACACAATATTAATAATAGATCATGATCTATTATTTTTAGATTCAATTTCTGATATAATACATATTGTTTATGGTGTACAAAAGGCATATGGAGTTTTTTCATATCCTGTTGGAGCAAAGGAAGGTATAAATCAATATTTAGATGGATTTATAAAGAGAGAAAATTTAAAGATAAGGGATAAGCCAATAAGATTGGATGTAAAAAGTTATACTGATGTAAAATTTGGAAAAAAGATTGTTGAATGGGAAAATGTTATAGTAAATTTAGATGGTTTTAGACTTGAAGCAAATCCTGGATTTATAAGAGAAAATGAAATAATAGGAGTATTAGGAAGAAATGGAATTGGAAAAAGTACTTTTGTAAGAACTTTAGCTGGAGAAATAAAATATGAAGGAAATATATCAAAAAATTTAACAATATCATATAAACCTCAATTTTATGATTTTTCTAATTATAATATAACTGTAGATCAATTTTTGAAGAGTTTTAATGAAAAATATAAAGAGGATTATAAAGAATATTTATCAATGTTAAATATTTCTGATCTATTAGATAGAGAAATTAATACATTATCTGTAGGAGAATTACAGACAGTATATACATTTGGTACATTAATAAAAGATGCAGATTTATATTTAATAGATGAACCATTTGCAAATTTAGATATAGAACAAAGATTGGTTTTATCAAAATTTATAAGGGATATAATAAAAATTAGAGGGAAAGCATGTTTAGTTGTAGATCATGATTTAATATTTTTGAATTGGGTTTCTGATAGGATTTTAGTATTTGCAGGAGAACCTGGTAAATATGGAAAAGCTTTGGGTATATATGAAAATAAGGAGGGATTAAATATATTTCTAAAACAATTAGATATAACAATGAGAACTGATGAAGAAACAAAAAGACCAAGAATTAATAAACAAAATAGTAGATTAGACCTTATACAAAAACAAAAAGGGATATATTTTGAATAACCTATTCTGACTTAACAAATACGTATACTGTTCCTCCGCAATATGGACAGGTTCCCTTTATTGCTGTTCTTCCATTTTTCAATGTAATCTTTTGTGGATTTTGTACTGGTACTTTTTTCTTACATCTGACGCAGTATGCCATATATTGTTCTGCCATTAATAATCTTTACTGAAAAAATTTATATATTTATTGCGTAAATATATCAATTTTAAAAAAAGAAATTTTATAAAAAATAAAAGAAAAAATTATTTATTTGTTCTCTAAATATTTATCATCTATATTAATAATTAAATATTTATTGTCCTTTTTAATATCTATATTAATATTAATTTCTCTAAATTTTTCTATTATATTATTTATGTCGTAGTCTTTGAATATCCATGAATATATGTTTAAAAATTCACCAATTTTCTCTAATCTATTAATTTCTTTATTAATATCTTCCAAATACTTTTTTTGCTCTTCTATTATTCTTTTTATCTTTTCTTTTTCTTCATTTAATTTCTTTATTCTTTTATTTTCTCTGCCATTTAAATAAAGATTTATGAAATATTTGTTAATATCTTCAATAATATTTCCATTTTCATCTATTATAACTTTTAAGTTTATTATATCATTATAAATGCTATATATTTTTTCTATTTCTTCTTTATTTAATTCTTTTGGACTTTTATTTTTATCAATATTTAATTTTTTTAATATATATTCAGCATATTTTCCTCCTAATGATAAATCTATTGCTAAAAATCTTACAACATCTTTTTTATTTGTATTATTTATTTTTTCAAAAAATTCATTTATATTATTTATAATGTTTACGGAACCTGGAGGTTTTATATATTTTTCATTTCTAAATATTTTCCTTACTCCAAAGTTTTTATATTGATTTGCATATAAAATTATATCATTATAATCTGTTATAATCAATAATCCATTTGGAAATAATTCTACATATATCTTTTTTTCATTATTTTTTATTATAATAATTTTATCATTTTTATCAATTTCAATATTTATTTTTGTTTCATTAAAATCTTTCCTTAATTTTAATATAAAATTGTTTGTTTCTTCTCTTTCTTTAACATTATATAAAAAAATAATTTTTCCTGGAATTATATATAAAAATCTATTTTCCAAACCTGGTTTATATAATTCAAAAACAACACCATCTTCAATATTATATATATTTTTTACTATAGAATTATTTATTTTTTCAGCATTTTCATTATACCATTTCTTTAATTCAAAATAATTTATCATTATATTAAATTTTCTTACCTATTAATATATATTTATTATATAATCTTTTATGCGATTTTATTAATAATGTCTTTATATTATGATATTCAAGTAATTCTCTTATTTTTTTAATTTCTTCTTCAATATCTTTTCTTTCTAAAAAGTCTGCATATGTTATTGATATTAAATATCCATTATTTTTCAATGTTCTATATATACTTTTTACAAATTTATTTTTATCTATAATGAATTTTAATGTTTCATATATAATTATTAAATCAATGTTGTTATAAAATATTTTTGGAATTTCATCCTTTTTTGCAATGTATACAAAGAAATTATTCAGGTTTTTTGTTCTTTTCTGTAATTTTCTTACAATTTTTTGTGATATATCTAAAGCATAAACTTTTACATTATATCTTTTTGCTATATTTATAGATATATCACCAAGATATGGGCCAAAATCTAATATTTTATATCCATCTTTTATATAATATTCAACTATCTTTATATCTTCTTTATATCTTATTTTTCTAATTATATATGAAAGGAAATATAATTTGGAAAAGTAGAACTTTATGAGTTCTGTATTTTTCTTCCATGTTATTTTTAATGTTACTGTTAATATAGAAATAGATATTAAAAAAGTTATTATAATTGCATATATATTATTTAGAAAATCATATAATAATAGATAAGATAAAGTTGTCATTGAAAAAACAGCAATAAATATTTTTATTAATCTCCATTTATGTAAATTTTTTCCTTCTACCTTAATTTTTATATAAGATACTATATATAGTATGTATATAATAATTGTAAAGGATATAAAAAATGATAATAAATAATTAAAATTATTCAAAAATAAGAATATTAAAATAATAAATGCAGATAAAAATATATTAAAGATTGGAGAATCTCTATTGTTTTTCATTCTAAAGAAATATGGTAATAATTTCTTTTCCGATATATTTTCTAATATTTTATTTGCAGTATAAAACCATATATATGTAGAATATATACTAATTGGCAAAAATATTAGAAGAATTATACTACCAATATTTTCTATTCTGATATTTAGTAAACTTATATATAATAATATAGAAATTATTGAGAGAAGTATTGTCCCATAAAAAGTAGCATTTCCAGTTTTTCTATTATTAGAATAATTAGAATAATATGTAAGTATATCTAAACCAGAAAATATTGCTGTATTATATGATATTGTAAATAAAAAAGGATTTATCGAATTGTATTGAATATTTATATTTATTGGAAATATAAAAAGAAGAATTAAAATAATAGAAGATATAATTGAAATATATGAAATAATCTCCTGTAATTTGCTTTCAATATCTATGTTAAATAGATTAAATATAATGAATGAAAAAATCATTATATATGCTATCGTAAATAATAGAGGATTTATCTTTGATAAGAAATTGTTTATCAATAGTAATTCTGAAGAAATAAATGATATTATTGACAAGTAATAAAAGAATCCAAAAGTTGGTAATAAATATTTTGAAAGTTTTGATATATAGTGAAATATTCCTAAAGGATTTGGATCTCTTGTTATAGAATCTCTAAATAAATATGACAATAAAATAAATGTTAAAATGATTGGAATTGAAGATATTAAAAAATATTGGATACTTATATATTGAGTATTCATTAATAATATAAGAAAAGGTATTTCAGGAACTATAACAGAGGATAAGAATAATATTATATAGTAAGAGAGGTTTTTCATTTATATAATAACTACATTGATAAATATAGGAATAAAAAAGTTGGAAATATAAAATTTATGGTAAATATTCAGTATCCTATATAAGTGGTAAAAATAATATATATCAATGACTATTGGTATATCTTATAGTTTAGTTCAGGTTGCTAGAGAATCAAATCTGAAGAATGATATAATATATAAAAAATATAGGTTTTTAGATAATAGAAGAAAAAATAATATAAATTTAGATAATAAATCAGATTTAGATAAATTAGTAGAACTATCAACATTAAAATATAATATAAAAAATGTTAGATTATCTTATTTACCATCATATGTAGAAAATTCAGATGGAAAAATAGATAAAAATAAATTAAAAAACATTCTATATTTATTAGAACAATATAAAAATCATAGAATTGATGTATTATTAGTATTATCGCATTTTACATATCCAAGAAATTGGCCAAATATTTTTGATAATGGTTTTCCAAAGTATTTTATAAATCATATAGAAAATGTAAAAGAAATATTTAGCTATGTGAAACATATAATCATTATAAATGAGCCACCAAACGCATGGTGGATAAATAGTCAAATAAATCCAAAGGGAATTTTTTATTTAGATGTATTTTTAAAAAATGTAGAAAAAATACAAGAATATATTTATGATGAATTAAAAAGAGAAAAGATAATACATTTTAATGTTTATTCTCTTTATTCAAAAAATATAGGAAAAATACTTAATAAATTATTGAAACCTTTTGAAGATCAGGTTAGAAAATTGAGAAATTTTTATGATATATTAGATATAAATTATTATGGAACTTATGGATTTAATTTATATGGAAAAAATTTTCTTGGAAGTAAATTATCGAGGATAATAAATTCATATAATCCAAAGGATATTCAAAATGTAATATTTCATTATAAAAAATTATCAGGAGTTAGTAATATTTGGATAACTGAAACAGGTCTATATGCTAAAAATTATGAGGATGAAAAAATTAGATATGAATATATTAGAGAGTTAATAAAAAATGTAAAAGAAATCTCTCCTGATATTCGAGTATTTATTTGGACATTTGGAGATATAGTAAATGAATGGAAGAAGAAAGTGGGAAGATTTGGTATTTGTTATGATGAAAATAATATTGAAAAAAAGATATGCGAAAATTATATAGAATTATTTAAGAAATATAATTAATGTTAATAATAGCAGAAAAACCTTCTGTAGCTAGAAAGATTTCATCATTCTTATCAAATAATAATTATAGAACAATAAGATTTTCAAAAAATATATATTATTATTTTTTTAATCAAGAAAAAAGAAATATATATGTTGTTCCTTCAATAGGTCATTTATTTACATTATCTGATTTAGATAAAAAATATGATTATCCTACATTCAATTTTAGATGGGTTCCATCATATTTTGAGGATGGAATTATTGCAAAAAAATATTATATTGAGATGTTTAGTAAATTTAGAAATGAGAATGATATAATAATTGCAACAGATTACGATATAGAGGGAGAATTAATAGGTTATAATATTTTAAGATATATATTAAATAAAGAAAATGCAAATAGAATGATATTTTCTGCAATAACATATAAAGATATAGTAAGGGCTTTTAATAATAGGAAAGAAAGTTTAAATTTTGGTTATATATATGCTGGAGAAACTAGACATATAATAGATTGGTTATATGGTATAAATTTATCTAGAGCATTAACTAAATCTCTATTTTATTATACAAGAAAATTTGTTTTAAGTATTGGAAGGGTTCAGGGTCCAACATTAATGTTAGTATTTAATAGAGAAAAAGAAATTGAAAACTTTAAACCTGAAGAATATTATAAAGTTGAAGCTTTGGTTATAAAAGATAATAAAAAATTGAGATTTTCATATATAAAAGATAAAATAAAGGATAAAGATGAAGCAAATAAAATAAAAAATAGTGTTGGAAAATATTTAATTGTAATTAATGTAGATAAAAAAGAGGAAAAAATAAATCCTCCACATCCATATAATTTAACAGATATACAGATGGATGCATATAAATATTATAAAATTAGTCCAAAGAGGACTTTAGATATTTTGCAATCTTTATATGAAAAAGGTTATGTATCATATCCAAGAACATCTTCTCAAAGATTACCTGAAACAATTAATTTTAGGGAAATATTGTCAAATTTATCATCAATAAATTCTTATAAGAAATATATAGTTCCTTTATTGGGAAAACAAATTTTAAAACCAAATAATGGGCCTAAGGATGATGTACATCCTGCAATACATCCTACAGGAAATATTCCAGAATATTTAGAATATAAGGAAAAATTAATTTATGATTTAGTAGTTAGAAGATTTATTGCAACATTTTATGATCCCGCAATATTGTATAAAATAAATGTTATTACAAAAGAAAATTTTGTTTACAATTATTATGATATAAAATATAAAGGATGGTTAGATGTTTATTGGGAAATATATAAGAACAACTTTATTTCTTTAAAATTTAATATAGGAGAAAAATTGTTAGTAGATAAAGTTAATATGTTAAAGAGAAAAACAAAACCTCCTGCAAGATATAATAAAGCTTCTTTAGTTAAAAAAATGGAAGAATTAAATTTAGGAACAAAAAGTACAAGGGCAGATATTGTTGAAATATTATTTAAGAGAAAATATGTTGAGGGAAGATCAATAAAAATAACTGAATTAGGTAAAAAGATTATTGAAATATTTGAGAAATATTATCCAGAAATTTTGGACGTAAACTTTACAAGAAAAATGGAAGAAAATTTGGAAAAACTAGAAAATAAGCCCGATATAAGTTTAAAGGAAAAAATAATTGAAGAAAATGTAGAAATAATAAAAGATCTATCTAAAGTTATGAAGGAAAATGAGAAAAAAATTGGTGAAGAATTGTATAACTTTATTAAAGATTATCTAAATAAAAGAAAATTAAAAAGTAATTAATAAAATTTATAAATAACAGTAAAACTAAAAATTAAATGCCACCAAAAGAAAGAAATATACTTCTTATTTATATATTGGGTTTTGTAACATTTGGAATATATATTTTATATTGGTTATATGAGACAAAAAAGGAATTAGAAGAATTAGGAGCAGATATACCATCATTTATACTATATTTCATACCAATAGTAAATATATATTGGTTATATAGATATACAAAAGGATGGGCTTATGTTACTAGGAAAAATAATGTAGTATTGTACTTTCTATTATTCTACTTCCTAGGTATAGTTATGCCATATTTAGTTCAAAAGAGTTTAAATCAAATAGCAGAGAATTATAAAAGGCAACAAATGATGAGACAGCGCATGCTACCACAGTATTATCCAGGATATCCATATTATCAGGGACAACAATTCCCAGGATATTCAAATTATCCAGGAAGCCAGTTTAAAATGTAGTTTTTAGTTTATATCTTACTTTGAGATTGTGACGAGTTATTCTCTCTTAGAAATATAATTGATATATTGTTGAATGAACTATAAATTACAAAAAAGTTGCGATTCATATAAAAAATTTATGGACAAGAATTTAATGTTCTTCAATAAAATGTTTATGATTGATTACAAAATATCTGAATTTTTTTACAATAAATTAAGAGATAAATTAAATCTTGTTTATGTAATTGATGCAATTTCATATTTAATAAACATATCTTTTGTTTTTTATATAATATTTTTAATTAATTTTAGTTATATTTTTCTTTTTATTATATCTACAGCAATAACTTATTTGTTAAAATTAATAGTTAATAGAAAAAGACCATATTATTATTTTGATAAAAGATTTGCTATATTAGTCTATGAAAATCATTCTTTTCCAAGTGAGCATACTGTTATTGCAACATTATCCTTTATAATAACAGGAAACATTTTAGTATTTATAGCTCCAATAATAAGAATTATTACTTTAAAACACTGGTTATCTGATGCAATATTTTCTATAATTATTTCTTTTGGTTTTTACATATTTTTTAGTTCTTTCCTTAATTTTTCTGAATTATATAATTTATTGATTAGCTATATTAAAATAATTAAATATTTAGGTTTTTAATTTAAAGATTATTGATTTTCTGACAATATGTTTTTTATAAAATTTTTTATAAAAAATATTATAATGTTAGAAGATATACAAAAAATGTTTCAAAGCGAATATAATAAAAATCTTGATGAAATCATAAAATTTTCAGATATTTTATCAAATACATTAATAAATTACCTTCTTGACGGAGAAATAAAAAATACTGTTATAGAAGATCAATCTTATGATTCAATAACTATTAAATATATTGGAACTGTATATTCAAAGGAACCTTCTTTAGGAAAAAATATAGAAATTATAAGAAGATTGGAGGGTATATTGACTATTGAAGGTGAAAAGCTAGTTTTAGAATTAAAAAAAGGAGAAATTATGAATAAAAAAACATATAATATAGAGGAAATGAATATTAAAAAATATGAAAGAGAAACAGATGCTCTACATAGTTTAGAAAAATTGAGAGAAAAAGATGAAAGATTGGCTTTTTCTATTGAGTTTTTAAAAAATCAATCATATCTAGAAGGTATTGATATACGTGAAGCAGAGATAAAATATAATATATTAACTGGCGAATATAAAATTAGAGTATGTGGAAAAATGGTTGAGCTACGTTCATCAGTTGACTTATTAATAAAAGAAAAATGCTTATATTTTGAAAATAAAAGGCAGTTAGCTGAGCAATATGAAAAATATAATATATAGTAAAATTATCAAAAATTTATTATCCTTCTATTATATTTAATATTTTATTCAATATATCTTCAGGTTTCTCTTCCCCATTGATATAAATTATGTTATCTTCTGGAAATATTTCCTTTAATTTTAGGAAGTTCTCTCTTACTTTTTTTAAGAATTCAATATTTTCATAACTTGTAAGACTTTTACCCCTTGAATTTATTCTTTCCATTGCAATTTTTGGATCAATATCTAATACAAAAGTAATATCGGGCTTAATTATATATTTTGATATACATTTTAACCATTCAATATCTATTCCTTCATATAAAATTTGATAAGAAAATGAAGAATAAATACTTCTATCAGAAATAATAATATAACCTCCATTTAAATATTTCTTTAAATCAATGTTTTTTATACTTCTATCTGCAGTAAATAATAAAGCTAGTAAATATCCATAATCCAAATTTTTTTCATGTTCTTTTAAAATTATTTCCTTTATTTTTTTAGATAAATCTTTATCATATGGCTCTTTCATCAATATTATCTTATTATACTTTTTAGATAATTCATTATATAACAAATTTGCAATTGTTGTTTTCCCTGATCCATCAATTCCTTCAATTGCAATATATTTATATTTCATTTATTTTTCTTTTAAAAAAATTTTATAATCTAATTATATCACCATTCTTTGGTGCATATGAATATATTCCAAACTTTCTATATATTTTCCATGCTAATTCATATGGTTTTGGAATTTCGCCATGTACTACTATAGCTTGTTTTGGTTTTGGTCTTAAATATTTAATAAAAGATATTGATTCAAAATGATCTGCATGACCTGAAAAACCTTCATATTTATTTATTCTCATTTTTATATTTATTTTTCTATCATTTAATACAATTTCTTTTTGTCCATCCAATATTGTTCTACCTAAAGTACCTTGTGCTTGATATGAAACAAAAGCCAATAAATTCTTTTCATCTTCTGCAGCATAACTAAAATAATCCAATATAGGACCTCCTTGCATCATACCAGATGTTGCAATTATTATTGAGGGTTCATTAGATGTTATAATTTGTTCTCTTTCTTTTTTACTTGCCCTTATTACATTTTCTCTTTCAAATGGATTTTTTCCAGATTCTATTTTTTCCCTAATTTCTTTACTTAAAAATTCTGGATATGCTGTATGAATCATTGATGTTTCCCAAACAATTCCCTCTAAATATATATTTATTTCTGGTAGCATTTTATTTTCGATTGCATTTAATAATGTTAATAAAACATCCTGTCCCCTTCCAACTGCTAATACTGGTATTAATACTTTTCCTCCTCTTTCAATTGTTTCCTTTATATCATGAATGAATAATGCTTCAGTTTCTTCTCTTGATGGGTGTTTATCATTAAATCCTCCATATGTGCTTTCAATTATTAATGTTTCTAATCTTTGATATAATGTATTTGGTCTTTCTAATAAAGGAATTTTATTAAATTTATAATCTCCAGTATATAATATATTATGTTTTCCTTCAATATTTATATGAACCATTGAAGATCCAATTATATGATTTGCATTATGGAATGATATTTTTATATCACCAGTTATATCAGTTACTTCAGAATAATTTAATGTAATAGAATGTTTTAAAAATAATTTAATTTCCTTTGTTGTAAATATTGGATTTTTACTCTGTTTATTACTTACTTTTAGATAATCTAATAAAACCAAAGCTGCAACATCCCTTGTTGGTTCTGTCAAATATACAGGTCCCCTCCATCCAATTCTAAATAAATATGGAACAAATCCAACATGATCTAAATGGGCATGTGAAATAATTACAGCATCTAAATTTTGTATATCAAATTCAGGAATATTTAATATTGGATATCTATCTTCTGAATAATTTCCTGCACCTAATCCGCAATCTAATAAAATATTACTTTCTTTTGTTTGTAATAAAAATGAAGATCTTCCAACTTCCCTTCCAGCACCTAAAAAAACAATCCTATAATGATCTAATCTTTGTGGTTTTCTTTCCAATATTTTTTCTCCAACTTTATTTAAAAATTCAGATTTATATAAAGAATTTTTATGTAAATATGTCCTAATAACGTTTATTATTTTTGAAGATTTTAATGGAGCCCTTTGTATTATAATATTGCATAGTGTTTCTTCTCTTAATTTATTAATTAAATTTAAATCAATTTTTTCAGGTTCATATGTTTCAATATATAATACAGATCTATGTTTTTCAAGATATATATCTTTTATTTTTATTCCATTTAATATTTCTTTCACTTTTTCTTTAATATATTCCTCTCCCTTTAATAATTTTGGATTTATCCTTATTTCAATCCTTTTCTTATATTTTTGTGCTAGATTTTTTCCTATTTCAATTCCTTTTATAAATAAATCTACATTGTTTACATATATAACTATCTTTGGTCCTTCAAAGATTATCTTATTTATATCCTTTGGTTGGAATTCTTTTAATAATTCTTCCTTAATATTCATCATAAATAATGTAAATACCTTTTATAATTAATTATAAATTTAAAAAACTATTTTTTCTGTAATTCTTCCTTTACCTCATAAAGTTCTTTCTTCAATCCCTCCTTTGTTAATGTCCATATTTCAATACCATATCCAGATCCCAAATCCCTTTTTATAGCAGCTGATATTGCTTTCTTTGCTAATTCTCTTGCTTCTTCTTCGCTCATATTTTCTTTATATTCTGTTTCTAATACACCTAGAGCAAATACCATTCCGGAACCTGTAGATATAAAGTCATCAAATTTTTCTAATCCTCCAGCTTCATCTATTGAATATATATGGTAATCATCATTATCTTTTCCAACAATTATTACTTCTGAAAAGAATGGGAACCATTTATAATAATTCATTAGGGATGCTAGAAAACTTGCAGCTTCTTCTGCAGTTGGTTCATTTTTTGATCTTAAATATTTTAATTTTAGGTTTGCTTGTAATATTTTTACTAAAGTTTGAATATCACCGACCAAACCGGCAGCCCCCATTAATATATTATCAGTAATTTGATATAATTTTTGTGTTTTCTTATGATATACCATCATTCCTGCTGTTGTTTGTCTATCTGATGCAATTAATACTCCATCTTTAAATTTTATTGCAACAATTGTTGTTCCAGATGATTCAGTCATAGTTCTATTATAATGAAATATATTTATAAGCTATTTCTTTGCATATTTTTTTATTACTTTTTCCTGGAACGAATTTAATACATAATCTACGTGTTTTTTAATTTCATCAAAACTATTAAATTCACCTTTTAACCCTGGACATACAAATTTTCCATTTTTAAATACATTAAATTTTACTCTATAATTCTCAGCTACATCAAATACTACAGTGACAGCTGGGAAAGCTTCTGGATTATATTGAGAATCCGGTATTTCATCTGCTAATCTTACTATATCTATATTATCATAATCAAATTTTCCATTTACAACAATATTCTGTACCTTTATTTTATAATCTTTTGGTAATTCTATATCAATTTGTTTAAATAATTCTCTTAATTTTTCTGCAACATATTCTATATCTTCTAATCTTTTTATTCCAGATATATTTATTGTTCCACTATTAAATACTAATGCTTTAACATTTTCTTCTTTGTTTCCACCTTCTTTTAATGGTATAATTAATCCAGGAAATGTTTCTGGATCGTATTGAGCATAAGGAATTA
>Ga0209739_100391_pt1 | contig 18351 bp, 17 predicted proteins | sample JossMetagenome_2_FD_184729 | JGI IMG/M metagenome (GOLD analysis project Ga0209739, IMG submission 184729) | Hot spring sediment microbial communities from Joseph's Coat, Yellowstone National Park, USA - JC3_ASED (SPAdes) (version 3) | ecosystem: Environmental > Aquatic > Thermal springs > Hot...
CAAGTTTAATCATTTTATCAGCTAGTTCAACAAGTTCTTTACGAACCTTTATAGAGACAGTCACATTCAACTCCATTACCTAGGTATAGCTGACATACTTTTAATAAGAATAAAAAGTTTTATGCAAGCATTGCAAGGCTGTTCTGATAATGCCTTGGGCTAAGATTTCTTTGTATAGCCAAGTGCTTATAGCGAAGCTTTATATGCAAATTATTTTGTCTATTTCTTCTGGGTAGTGTATTAAGCGTTTCCGTTTGTCCCTAAATGCTCATTCTCATCGATTTATGTTTATTTATTGCATCTAGGTACTTCCACCTCGCCCACAGAGCTCTTGCGACCACTGTGGGGCCATGGGTGCCTGTAGAGCCCAACGCCACAGAGCTTCCATCTGAATCTCTATATCACCTCAGTGCGGATCATCCGAGAAACCATAGTAAGTAGAGTTATTTAAACATTAACTCTAAGAGCCAAGTATTTACAGTCACAGATATTTAAACTTATCATCAATTCTGTAACAGCCTAGGGCCTCCAAGCCTATCTCAAGTATTTCAACAACTTCGCTAGGGCTAAACGTGGCTACTAAGTGTAGAGCATGTGAAAGCCTTAAACCACCTTCAAGCATAAGCCTCTGCTTGGTACTACCTCCATAATCCATCCAAATGTCTCAGGTGATATCATCCTCTTGTGGTACAGGTACTGAATGTAATGCCTGAATACGTTCCTTAACCACTTATTCTCATGCTTAACAACATAGTCTATTAATCGCTCTGATAGCTCTTTACCCTCTAAATACCTCATGAACAAACTTTTGTAGTACTGTAATGTTTCTTGAGATCTCACCTTTCTCCTCTTCTTATGCTCTTTCAAGAAATTCTCAAAGCCCTCATCCCAGTGAAGCTTTATACCTGCAAAGCTTATTCCAAGAGCTTTCTTAACATATTCCTTAAATCTCGTGATAACAAAACTGTATTATTGCGTTCTTAAGGTACTCATCACCTGCAACTAATGCTAGTACTTGAAGAGCTAGGCTATAGTCTATAGCTCCACTCTCTTTAACAATACCTGTAGCCTTTAAGAGATCAACACCTTGAACAATTTCACGAAACTCAGACTCATCTAGATATTGAAGAACTTTCTGAACAACTTCATCAGGAACTCTCCTAACACTATGTAAATAGTTGTGCAAAGCACCTTTAGAAATATCCAAAACCTCGGCAGTCTTGTTATAACCAAGCTTCTCCTTAACCTTATCAAGAATCTTCCTCCTAACCTCATCACCAAGAACCTTAACATTTATCCTCTCAAACTAAGATCTATCAACTTTTAACTCAATCATGAGTTCACCTAAGAGTTCACTACTGCAAAATAGTGTGAACTATTATCAGGTTGAAATACTTAGAATAGAAAGGGTCTCAATTGTTTATGCGGCGGCCGGGATTTGAACCCGGGATCTCCGGCTTGGGAGGCCGGCGTCCTAGACCAGGCTAGACGACCGCCGCTTCTTTACTCTTTTTGCTTATTTTGCCAGTTTTTTAAGTGTTTGTTACTGTAGATTTTATGCGGTTAGCGAATTGCGATGTTAATGTTGTGTAAGAAGTGATTTGGGTTTAAGTTCTTTGATTTGCATTGGGGAGGTTTATAGGATTGGTGCTTTGATTATATCTGGGTAGTATTCTCTAAGCACTCTTTGTATGCTTGCTCTTGGTATGAAGGATCTGAGGGCTGAGAATGCTATGCTGTAGTATCTCTCTGGGTTTGTTCTATATAGCTCGAGAATTTGTAGGAGTTTTGCCTTTAGCTCGCTGTACTCTTTTTCATTTATTTCACCTGCTTTCTGGCTGTAGACGTCTATAGGCTCCCTGATATCTTCTCCGAAGAGCCAGCCGTTGACGTTGTCCACTATGAACTCCAGCACCCCTCCATCCCTCGATGCTAGTGAGGGGACACCATTTATCGCTGCCTTCATGTAGCTTGTGCCACATGCCTCTAGCCCTGAAAATGGTGTGAAGAGCAGTAAATCTCCTGAAGAGAGCAGGATCCTAGCTTTATGCACATCATAGTCAGGCACATAGACCACGTTTGGCAGTTCGTTGTGCAGCTTTCTAAATATCTTCATGTACTCTAGCCCCACAGCATCTTGTGGATGAGCTTTTCCACCGAGGACAAAGAATATGGGCCTGTCTTTAAGCTCTCTCACAAGTCTTATAACCATCCATGGCCTCTTATACTCTGTTATTCTCCTAGCCCACACAATGACAAATTTTCCATCGAGTGAGACATCCTTTTTGTAGTTCTGTAGGAACCCTTCTAATCTCTGCTTCAACTTCTCCCTAGCATCAACTAGGGAATCGAGGTTCAGAACCTTGCTTTCATACATCTTCCTCAGCCCTTCATCCATCCACCTCTCAACATTAACACCATTCGTCACATATGTGATTTTCTCACCAAAATGTGGAAATATCTTCAGCAACACATCGTAGTGCTTTGCTGAGACAGCAAAAGCCTGCTCAGCTACCGCAAGACCTATCTCGGTTAAAAATACCTCTTGCTCTATAAATCTATATCCATATTCTAGGGCAAGTAGGTCTCGGGGAAACGATGGATGTCCCCATATACCAGCAGTATGTATAACTATTCTAAACTTGCCTGGTATCCTTAGCTGTAGGGGGAGCAGAGCTGTGTAAGCTTCCTGAAGATCTATATACCCTATATCACTTATCTTAACATTCCTAGTTATGAACTCTGCAGACGCCTTTGCAAGAATAGTGTACTTATAGAACTTCTCCTCAGCACTATCCTCAATATATATCCTATCAATGAGTTTACCTGCCCATGCAGGCTCTCTAACACTGAAGAAAACAACTTTTGAAGATCCATAGCCATACTCCAGAGCCTCAATAGAAACCTCACTCCCACGAAGCCCTATAGTAAACTTATCCACAGACTTCAGCACACTAATGAATTCCTGAGGCTGTGGCTGGGGCTTTGGCTTTGGATTCCCCTCAGAATCAAACTCGTAATCTACATAACCATTTCTGTAAAGCAGGCTTAAAGCAATGTAACTCATACCAATTTTTCCTGCTGCATATAACTTGTCTCCCTCCAAAACACCCAAGCCACCAGCATAAGTATAACCCTGTTCCAAAGCTAGATCAGGAGTTATGCTAATCACATGAACCTCTTTTTCAACAGCCATAACAATACCCCCAAACATCTTAAGGAACAGCAACCAGTAAGATTAAATACTTTTTGTAAAAACAGTTTACAGCTGAAAACCTTGCTCCTTAGGGTGGGGAGGAGACCTGCTTTCTCCTACACCTATGTATTTCTTTAATATGGGAGATCTTTTGACTATTTCATTGATATCCTTAGGCATCTTTGTGAATAGAAGATCAAAAATGCTCTTATGCTTAAATAGAATAGCTAGAGTGCATTGCGCTAAAGAAAATACTGTCTGCTGCTCAAAGGGGTTCTGAGCAAAGTTCTCTACACAGTCTCTGAAATAGGGATTCTCATATATAGCAATCTTGATTAGTGTAACAATATTCATCCTCAGAATAACCCTATTATTATACACGCCTTCGAGATAAATCCTTAGAACATGGCTTCTCGGTGTAACACTACACTTAGCAGTGTCACAATCTAACACATCTACATAGATATTGGCTCCATTAACCCTGTAAACCTCTTCAATGCCGTGGTGAAAAACAAGTCTAAATAAACCAAACCTGCTTTTAAATAATTCAACATTGTTATACCTCCTAACTATCTCCTCAACAGCCTTCCAGAAATTGATCTTTGTAGAGTAGTTGTGAATCTTGTAGAGATCAAGCATTCCAGAAGTGAGGCATGGGGGATCCAAGCAGTGTAAATCATGCCTCACACAATTCATAACCTGATCATACACACCTCTAATAATTATCTCTACAGCCTCTGCAATCTTCACCATAAAGCATCCTCAAAAAATACTATCTTTAGTAGCTATATAAATTTTTCAAGAGGTGATGTCTTTGCCTATTTAATGCTATATAATGTAAAACTTTCAATAGAAATATTTTTAGTTATACATCAGACCAATGAAGGGTAGTTATATAAAACTATCTACGACATTGCTATAGTAGTTTTGATGTAAGTCTCACTGGCATTGAATGTGTTTTGTGGTGGTGTCGATGGGTAGAAGGAGTGGTATGTCTGCTTTTCTCGGCGCTTCACGAATTATTCTGGGAAACCCCATGTTCAGAGCATTTCTTCGTCTAGGCTTAAATAGTGCAACATGCTCCTTGATCGATGGAGGCTCTGTTGCTAAGCCTGGAACTCTTATTCACTACTCTCTACTTGAGCTTGAGGGAGTCCCCCTACAATGCTCGTTAACAGCACGCTTCTTTATAAACTTCTTCAACTCTATCATTAAGTTCAGTGTAAGGCTTCTCGGAGGCAATATTGATGATGTTAAGGATGCTTTGAATGTACCTGGCATTAGGAGGGGCATTGAAACAGTGCTGAAGGGCATTGCTCTCTATGGTGTAACAATTCCTCAGATGCTTCCAGCACCATTCATGATTGTTTGGGATTTCACAAACATGTGCAATCTTCGATGTAAACATTGTTATAGAGCTGCAGGCAAGCCTCTTCCAAACGAGCTTACACTTTACGAGAAGCTTAAGCTAGTTGAAGAGCTTGATAGAACAGGTGTGGCTGCAATTGCTCTAAGTGGTGGTGAGCCAACTATTCACCCAGACTATCTAACAATTGTAAAGGCGTTGGCGAAAAGAGAATTCTATGTAGCTACAGCAACCAATGGCTGGAGATTTGCAGATATAGACGAATTGAAGAAGGCTATCGATGCAGGGTTAAACTATGTAGAGGTGTCAGTAGACTCAGCACATCCCAGAAGGCATGATGATTTCAGGGGTGTTGAAGGTTCATGGAATAGAGCTGTAAAGGCTCTTGAAAATGCTGTAAAGCTTGGGCTAAGCCATGCAATGGCTGTTACAATAACAAAGTACAACTTTGGCGAGGTTGAGGATATTCTGAATCTTGCAGAGAGTATAGGGGTTAAGAGAGTTGTTTTCTTCAATTTTGTACCAGCTGGAAGAGGCAAGGATATTATAGACCTGGATCTAGACCCTTTCGAGAGGGAGGAGCTCATGAGAAGACTGTATAGGGAGATGAAGAAGAGGAAGATAGAAATATACACCACAGCACCAGAATATGGCAGAGTAGTGATCCAGATGAGTAGAGGTAAAGAGGTTGCACCAACACACTTCGTAGCCAGAGGAGACCTTGTGACAACAGCTATAGCTGAGTTTATTGGTGGTTGTGGAGCTGGAAGAATATATGCCGCCATACTTCCAGAAGGCACTGTAACGCCATGCGTATTTCTGCCTATACCTGTTGGCAATATCAGAGAGAAGCCATTTGCAGAGATATGGAGCAAAAACCCGTTGCTCAACGCCTTTCGAAACAAGGATAATTTGAAGGGATTCTGCCGCAAATGTCCATACAGAAATGTTTGTGGAGGTTGTAGAGCAAGGGCATATGGCTATTTCGGAGATCCTCTCGAGGTTGATCCAGGATGCATTTACAATTACAGCGCTTGGAGGAGGCTAAAGGAATCTACTATTAGAGAAAGAGAAGCCACAGCACATACTATCAAACCCAAAATCACTACTGCAACATAGTTAGCGTTTCCCCGCTAACGGTACTCGATGTTATTTGTGAATTGTGATTCCGTTAGAGGAGTTGCACCTCTGTATGGGTTCACCAGCTTCACCCACACCCCATGGGTGGCTGTAGAGCCAAACACCACGAGACCCCCATCCGAATCTCTGTATCAACTCAGTGCGGATCATCCGAGAAACTATAAAGTATAGAGTTATTTAAACATTGCTCTAAGAGCCAAGTATCTACAAGGTATTCACAGATATTTAAAACTATCATCAGTTCTGTAACAGCCTTGTCGACAAATTCATTGCTTCAGCATACTATTTTATTGTTATATCTCTGTGTTGATCAATGCCATTATCTAGCTATAGCCATCAAATGAGCCTCCCTCGCACAACACATTCATAAAGCTTCAGAAATGCGTGAAGATGTAGCTTCATAGGAAACTATTATTAGCCTATATAATCCCTGTACAGGGGTTGAAACTGCTCCTTAGTATAGCAGTGTTTAATCTAGGTCTTTATAATGCTAGCGCTTTCTTGTGGGTTTTGTGGGTTTTGGTGGGGGAGGTGGTGGAGCACGTCCTTTAGCTTCTTTCAACCCTATTACATATCCTATTACAAGTGCTATCACAAGCAGTATAGCGGAAATTGCTATGGCAATACCTGGTTTTAAACCCATGTATATTGTGACAAGTGATGTTAGTGTATTGGTGATGAACACAGGTATTGTTGTGGTGGCAAAAATTGTTGTGGGCTGAGGAACTGTTAATGTGATTGTCACTGTTGTTGAAGTGTTTTGGTGTGTGGTATTTGTTGTGGGTATTGTTGTAGTTGTCAATGTGTTGGTAGAGGTGTTGGTTGTGTCTTGTGCAGAGCCTTGTATTAAGAGTAGCAATACCAAGATTGATAATACAAGCAGCACAGTTTCTAGCATAATTTTACGCAATTCTATCACACCTTCCCTATAGCAAGGTGTAGATATAAAAGTGTTTTACCTCATGCCAAAACATTGACTCCCAATAATATCTTTTAAGAGCTCTATACATACCACAGTTTGTTGGTTATTTGAGAAAGGGTCATAGTATTGCTCTAGTCAAATAATTTAAAATTTGGATTAGGTAAGCAGTGCTTTTGCATGCAAGGGTTTTGTAGATGGCTTCTGAAGAACATTTGAAGATTTTTCCTAAGTCCTCGAGACTTAGAGTTGTTAAGCCTTTTGATCCGTGGAGATCCCCTCTCTGCACATGTCCAATGAAGTGGGTTGTCCATCCTTATACTGGGTGTGCCCATGGTTGTGTGTATTGCTATGCCTCTAATTACATACCTAAACACTCAATTCCAAGACCAAAAAAAGATCTTGTCTCAAGTATTTTAAAGGATTTGAGGGTTCTGCCAAGAGGGATTCTAGTTGAGCTTTCTACCAGTAGTGATCCATACACATATCCAGAGAATGACTTGAAGCTAACGCGAAGAGTACTCCAAATTCTTTTGGAAAGTGATATGAGGGTGCTCATAACCACGAAAAGTGTCTTCATATTGCGAGATCTGGATATCTTGTCGAAGTTTAGGGATAGAGTGGCTATTGCCATAACTGTTACCACCCCAAGCGATGCGCTGTCCCATGTCTTAGAGCCTGGTGCTCCACCATCTAGTGAGAGGCTTAAGGCTATGGAGATACTCAGCAAGCATGGTATTGCAGTGACGCTGAGGCTAGACCCTATAATACCTATGGTTAACGATGATTACAACGAGATTCAGAGCCTTATCAAAGCCGCTGCTAGAGCTGGTGCTCTACAGGTAACAACATCTATGTATAAGGCAAAGCCCTTGGATTTTAGAAGAGTTTATGCAGTAACTAAATTGCTTCGAGGTAGCAATGCTGCTGAGAACTTGAAGCACCTATACTATGGCGATGCAAAGTCAACAACTATTGAAGGCTACAGATATCTGCAAGAGGGATTGAGACTAAGCTATGTGAAATTAGTTAAGGAGGTGGCTGAAAGCGAAGGACTTGCATTCGCTACATGCAGAGAAGGCTTTGCCCACCTACACACACCAGGAATAGCATGTGACGGTTCATCGTATACATATAACCTTAACAGTTCAGAGCCTATGCCCACCTCCTTCCCACCCAAAGTATGAGGATTCTCGAGCTGTTCACAAACCTCTCACATCTATTCGTGTTTATATCTGCGGGGGTGTTCAGGAGATCAAAGCTCTCAACATCTTTTCAAGGGCTTTTCTCTCACTGTTTAAACAGCTGTGATGTCTCTATCCATCTCAAACCTGCATTAGGAGGGTTACTGGGCTTCTACAAGTACATGTCTAATCAACATCACGCCTCTTATGCTATGTAACTTACCTAAAAGCTCCTTAATTCTCTCGCTAGAGCCCTTTATCGCTATTATGAGCATGCATCTCTCTCTATCTAAATGCACATGCATTGTGGAGATGATTACGTCTAGAAATGTGTGCTGGGCATCGGTCAGTGCTTCATCAACTCCTCCAACTTCGTGGTTGTATAAAATGGTTATTGACCCGGTGACATTTTTTACGATACTCCACTTATTCTCTACAATAAATAGTCGAAGTGCTTCTTGAAAAAGCTTAGACCTATTTTCAATGCCAAGTCCCTTCATCACTGCATCGAGCTCCTGAATCAGATCAGAGGGTATGTAGACCCCAAACTTGCTCTTTACCTTCTCTTCTCCCACTCTATACACACCTAAAACTAGAGTGTTTCCAACTCGAATTTTTGATTCAGCAGAAATAAGTTTTTGTCTAGTAGAAATGATTCTAGTATATATAGTATTTGCTTAAGCTCTTTGCTACAGCTTTTCCTCAGCTCTTCTCTTTATGGATCTAGTTCTTCTTTTGATTTCTGTATCTGGGTAAAATATTACATCTACGTGGTAAATCATTTTATTAACCTCTCTAAACATTTTCATAATATCTAGGCGCATTCTATGCAGCTTTGCTATTGTTGTGAATGGATGTACGTAGATCTCTACTTTGGTTATGTAGAATGACCCTATTTTCCTAACATCCACATCCCTAATTTTTATACCTTCGCCAAACCTTTCACTAAGTACAGTCATTAACTTGTATTTCAGCTCTACATCTATATTGAGTCCCAGTAGAGATTTCACAGAGTCTTCAACTATATCAGCAACACTATGAAACATGAAGAAGAGGCTAGCAATTATTGTGAGTAGCTCTACTGACTTGCTCTGCGTTAAAGAGGTTACAATGATACCTATTGTCACAAGTGCCGAGGCTATAGTATCTATAGCTGCATGCATGTACTCTACTTTGAGAATCTCAAGCCCAGTCTCAGCATAAGCCTTCCTCAGACAACTAAAAGCATAGAATGTCAAAACACCGCCGATAAGGGATACAAACGCTAGAAAAGGATTCGATGTCGTAACCCCTGCACCAGGCTCCGTCACATAGGAATTGATGTAGTCTATGAATGGCACCATATACGTACCTATAACTATAGCTGATACCAGCAAGGCCAAGACCAATTCAAAGAAAAGCACCCCCCAAGAAAACCTCTTCAAAACCTTCATAACTAGGTACAAAGCCATCATGGTAGTGAATTCAAGCGCACCATCAACTGCCCAATGAGCAACATCCGTGATTAAAATCATTGAATGTGAAATCACTGCAAAGACTAGCTCCAGAACAAACCCAGCAACAGACACAATAAACACTATCCTTACAGCATCAAACCCCTCTCTAAACCTATATGAAATCTCACGCAAAGACAACCCCACCACCATCGTACAACACATTGATACAAAAATCCCTAGTGCGGGGGGTGGGATTTGAACCCACGCAGGCCTACGCCAGCGGGTCTTAAGCCCGCCCCCTTTGACCTAGCTCGGGCACCCCCGCAACAATAAGCCCACTATACTTGTTTTGCAGTTCGGGTTATTAACTTTTATATTACAACCCAAAAGCTTGCTTTTTAATGCAGTATGGTGAGAAGTGCTTATAGACCTTGACCTTCCCCCCACCCTAAAGTACAAGGGTTCTTAGGATGTTCACAGATCCACCACATATATTTGGGTTTACATCTGTCATTTGTGGGCAGGTGGAGTGCTCAGAAATCCCAACATATATTTAGCTGTTTGTAGTTGCCAAACCTGCATCACATGGCTAGAGACAATCGCATATTCAAGACAGGTTCAGAAAACTTAATAATCCTTTCTCAATAATCCTCGCCTTGGAAAGCGAGGCTTTTGGTTGTAAACATGAATAGATGTGGGGGCTGATGAGACTCCCTAGAGAGTGGGGAGGAGGTTAGCTCAGATAGTGTAGCCCAGCTGTGATGATGCATGAGCGTGATGAGAAGATGATTAGTGTCAAGAGTTCTGAGCTCAAGTTGATTGCAACAACTAGTATAGATTTAGAGCATGAGGCTTGTGAGGATATTGAAAATGCGCTCGTATTTATTGTTTCTAGTGTTCGCTGCATTCCTCTAGAGAGAGGTGGTGTTGTGCTTGTGTACACAGATGATGGTTGTGACCCGCTGAAGCTTATTAAAACGCTTGTTCAAAGCGATGTTAGATGCTTTTGGATATACCCTGTTTACAAAGCCTGTAGAGCGAGTTATGAAGATGTTTTGAAGTGCTCACTAGAACTCCTTTTACAGTCAAGTGTTTCAAAACCAATAAGATTGCTGGGCAAGTGCAGGAAGAGAGGTGTGTACATAGATTCATGCTCAAATCTACTAAAATATGTTATGCCATTCCTCGAATCGCTAAACATTGTATCAGTAGATTTTAAGAGACCTGAATATATCTTGAGAATTGAGGTAGTTGGTTCAATAGCAGCTCTTTCACTGTATCCAGCCTCTATCGAAAATACATTCAGAGTCAAAAGAGCTCCCACCACCTAGAAATGCTTTTACAAACGTTTAATCTGCATCGACCTCCTCCCCACAGTGAAGAGCTAGGCATTTAGTTGCAAATGCATATTTGGCAAAACAACTCATTTTTGCAAAGCTTTTGCTATTTGCATCGATGCTCTCCATATATCGTCATCTATATGATGCAAATTCTTTATGGCCTTACCTCTCGCACCAGGGGTTATAGTGGCTGAGTCTGCAAGGGCTATGCCTATGGTAATCAGGTATTTTTCCCCAGGCTCAAAAACTGAGACTATATCGCCTTTTGAAAATGGTTTTGAAAGCTTCTTGATGCCTGGTATCATAACATCTGCACCGTTTTTCAAATGATTGACAGCCCCCTCATCAACTGTGACTGTGGGTGTTACCAAAATCTTCTTGGTGTTGTAAAACACATTTACAGCGTAGAGCGTTGGTATATAGAGTTCGACTCTATTTGTCTTAAAGAGTGCTGGTATTGCACCAAATGCTAAAATCTCGAATCTCTCTCCTGAGACCCTCTTCACATCATCTTCTAATTTTTCGAGAAAATCTATGAAGACCCTATCTATGCATATCCTCTTCCTAAGCTCATCAATAACTGCTTTCACATCTTTTTTCGAAAGATACTGCATTTTCAACTTAGCACCACCTAAAGTAAAACTAATACGCTGTGAAGATATTAAAACTGTTTGAAAGGTGTTTTCACATGGGCATGGTTCTAAAGAGATGTAGATACGTTGTGAAGTCTTTTAAACCCTTTCAAATAGCTGAGTTTGCTGATATCGTTATTGACAACGGTGTTGTGACTTGCGTTGGCAATTGCGCTTACTCGCAAGAGTTCAATGTATTGGAATGCGATGACTCCATAGCTATGCCAGGTCTTGTAAGCATGCATACCCATGCTCTTCCAGAGAAGGATTATGCTGACAACAGCATTAATGTTGTGAAAATGGTGTTAGAGCAACTCACTCGCTATGGCTACACAGCGATTCACATAGTTGATGTGGATACTGATATGCTTGAAGATGCATGTAGGATTGCGATGAAAATAGGGGTGAGGATCTCTATAGGACCCATCATCACCAGCTCCAAGGATTTGAATAAGCTGAGCCATTTGAAGCACTTTAAGAAAAACCTATACTGTATTCCATCAATCAACATCCCATCAGCAGAAGATGTTGATGCAAATATCTTAACAGCTGTTAAGGAATTTGTATCAACATACAATCCCTCTATACACATTCACATAACATCCTCTGAAAGCATTGCAAAAACCCTTTCCTACTACAGAAGAGTTGGTTCATGGCCTATCACAGCCTTAGACAATCTCGGTCTTCTAACCAAAAATACTTGCATAGCTCATGCCTCTTGGATTACAACATGGGAGATTGAGAGGATTAGAGAAAGAGGCTCCTGCATAGCTTTAGCACCATTTGCTGATGCAATGAAGGGGGTTCATGGTGTGGCACATCCAGCGCTATTTGATATAGAAAAAATCTGTATAGGGATTGACAATCCCTGGCATCGCCCCAGCCCATCTGTATTACTCGACATAATATCTCTACAAGCTGTGTACAGCAGTAAAACATGGGGGATTTACCCAGATATGCAGCAGATTCTTCACTACGCAACTACCTTAGGATACTCAGTAATGGGTATTGAGGCAGGTGTTATCGAGCCGGGCAAGAGAGCTGACATCGCTGTTTTACATGCTAACCAACATGACTTAGATAAATCCCTTGGGGGATTTCTATTTAGAGGGCTTTCCAACTATACAAAGTATACAATAATTGAAGGAAAACTTGTGTGGAAATATTTGCACAGTATGTAGCTCAGTAAACTCCCCCTTTCTATGAGTGGCGAAGACCTGTGATTGAAAACATTGAGGCAGTTGCATGCTTGTTGGTGTGGCGCTAGTGTTTTATCCACGATGCTATAGATTTCATTATTGTGGGTAGTACTGATAATATTCTTCCTTTCCTAACCTCTCTAAATAGATATTTTAGTCTCAGGTAGAACCTTGCATATGCTTCTCTTAGGAGTTTTTCAATTGTTTTAGCATCCATATAAAAGCTTTTCATAACAGCTCTAAGCGTTGTGTAATGCTCCCAGTTCTTATCCACAATCAGATTATGCTTAGTTGCATAGTCGTATAAAGGTGTTCCTGGGTATGGCGTTGCTATTGTGAACTGTGCATATGGTGGATCTAGCCTTATAGCTAAGTCAATGGTTTTCCTAACATCTTCCACATCCTCCCATGGAAACCCTATAACAAAACTTGCAACAACATCTATATCAGTTTTGTGCACAATGCTCAACTTTTTCACATTTTCAAAAAACTTCAGCACGTGATCAACAGTTATTCTCTTACCTATACTGTCTAGCGTCTTCTGTGAACCCGATTCAACACCGACAAAGAGGCCTATGCAACCTCCATCTACAAGCATTTTCATAAAATTGAGGTCCTGTAGATGATCAACTCGAGCACCACAGGCAAACGCTATGTCAAGACCCCTCTTCTTCAACTCTCCCACAATATCAGAAACATATTTCTGAGACCATGTCAGCTCATCATCTGTAAAGATTATGTACCTAGCCCTATACCTATTAACTAGTTGTTCTATCTCATCAACAACATTAGAAGGGCTCCTAAACCTTATTCTCCTTCCCCAGAAGTATGATGTTGAGCAAAATACGCATCCATATGGACAGCCACGAGATGCCATCACATGCGCAACACTGATGTTCTTGCCCAATACTGTGTATCTATCCATTGGAAGGAGGTGCCTAGCTGGAAAAGGAAGCGAATCTAGATTTTCTATAGGTTTCCTACTATTAGTTACAACAACATTACCCTCGCCATCCTTAAACGCAATGCCATCTACACTCTTCAACACATCTTTTGAAAGCCCATACCTCTCTAAAGCTTTTACCAGCTCCAGCATTGTGTACTCACCCTCAAACCTAACAACAACATCAAAACCATTGGACAGAGCCTCGCCATACATAGATGTTGGATGAGGGCCTCCAGCGACAAGCACTATGTCGGGAAACAGCTCCTTCAACCTCTTAGCCATTTCATAACCTTTTACAGCCATTGGTGTCAATAGAGAGAGCCCTATTACATCAGGTTTAAACTCTTTAACAATCTCAATAAACCCTCTATCCGTCAACCTAAGCGTTGGAGAATCAACAACTCTAACACTATACCCAGCATTTTCAAGAACAGCTGCTATGTAGGCAAGCCCAAGGGGAGGTGCATTTATTCCCCCAACTCTGTATATCTCAAGATCATGTATATTTGGTGGAAGAGCCAGCAAAACCCTCATAACCACACCGCCATGCCTAAAACACAATGCAGAATTAAAATAGCTAGCATTAAAACACACAACATGCTACTCAAATAAGTCACTTCATCAAAACAACATACTACCACCAATAACACCTGCTTAAAACACTCTACACAACTTCAAATAGCAGCACTACATAAACACACTAACAACATGTACAGTACAATGCTAACCTGCCATACATTTGAAAACACAAACACACTCTTCTTACACTGCTACATCAAAACGCTTCAACAAAACTCATCAAAATAAAGATGAAACTTCTGAACGGCTCAACTACTCCACAGATAAAGATGTGAATAGATGAGGAGAATGACGAACCCTTTCTCGTCATGTAGTGTAAAGAGGAGATTAGATATATGAGGTGTGGATCTCAACATGGATGCCTCTCCTCATTTTTGCTTAGCAATGCTCTTAGCTTCATCGAGACTATATAACATGCTATAGCCTCTTACAGCTTTATATACTCCTTAATACATTGTATACTCGGTTTTAGAGCATGGCAATTACCTATGATTTGAAAGAGCTCAGGCTTTTAGCTAATGAAATATGCTCAAAATATAGCCTTCTATGCTTTAGTGAACTAGATGATGAAGAGTTCAGAGCCATGATGCTGTTTTCCATCACATGGATTGAGACCTTTTACCACATAGACCCTGAAGAATGTGTAGAGGATATCGAATGTGTTGAAAAGGTTTTAACTATCCATGGAGAGGTATATGGGCTGATGCTGAAAGATAGCTATGCTATAGAGCTAAATAAAGAAAAAATCTTCAAAACAATAGAAAAACTATCAAAACTTCAGCAACTAGGCAAAGAAAAACATGCAGACCCCTAACACAAGACACCAACCCACCTAACTGCAATATCTCAATTTTTACAACATAATCAATTTTTATCAATCTTTACAGACCCAAAACACTTTAATAATTCTGACCTCCTCTTTACCTTGAAGAACAGTATTCCTGCTAGGGTAGGGAGGTTCTAGACTGTATCTCCACCTCTGGGGGGTTCAATCCCAGGCCTGGTCTCCGGCCCACTACCCCTATCCATCGTACTTAGGGCTATGGATAAACTGTTTATCATCACCAATAGCTTAAAGAGTTTAACACTCATCACCAAGATCAGTTAAACAAAGAGAATTTATAAACTTTTATCATCCCCGCCTTGAAAGGTGAGGCTTTCAGTTGTGAATTATTTGAAGATACAAGCTAGTTCGCAAAGCAATTAAATTTCTTATATTAGCGTAAAGAGAGTATAAGTATCTGCAGATATGTATAGCTTCCTGTAAATCACTTGCTTCATATTAAATAGAAGCAGAGGGCAAATAGCAAGAAAGTACAATGTTAAAGAGAGCTCTCATTGTAGAGAGAAGTTGTAATGAGTATGATCTCTACCCCTAGTCTTTCAGCCATCTCCTTAACCCCTCTATCCATGAAACCCCCTATTATTGCAAGTCTTGGCTTTACACCTGTTACCTTCTCATACAATTTCCCCACTTTGCTTAGCTCATACACATCTCCTCGACTAACTCTTGATTTGACTTCTAGCAGTATATACTCCCTATCCCTAATAACAACATCTACTTCAATTACTGCTGGAACCCCGTGGACAAAGCCTTCAGCATCGTTATAAACCCACTTCTCAACTTTGGCAACGCCGAAGACCTCTTCAATAACATACTTCATAGCATTCCTGAAAGCCTCCTCGCTTAAAACACCAAACCTATGAGCAACTACATTAACTATTCTACTAAGTTCTCTCACTTCTTTTATCAATTCCTCTATTCTTTTACTATGCTCTTCCAATATTCTACTATGCTCTTCAATTCTCTTACTGTGTTCTGCTAAGATATCGTACCCCTTCTTCACGTACTCAGCAAGAGTCTTAATGGCATCTGCAACATCCTTGAGCTCCTCAGCCCTAGCCCTCCTAACAGCCCTCTCAACAACCTCCTCAAGCCTACTCCAATCAATAGTAGCTGTGCTCATGATATGCGTACCTACGAATACTCCTAAAGTGTGCTAATATTTTAAAAGTATTTAACTTTGTATTAATTGCCTATGGCAAATATCCTAACAAAACTCACAAATATAGGACTCATAGAAAAATAGATAGGTATAAATCATAGACTCAAAATCACCAAAAAGTAAAAACTGTTACTGTGGTTTACCTCAGTTTCAGCGACCTCATTCAACTCCTTTAAATGCAGGGTTTCAACTCTATATAATTAGAACAATTACGTTCTGATCTTTTCGTGGCTTAATCAGAACGCTTACATGAAGTCAACTTCCTCTCATCAGAACACTACTGTAAGAACTGAAAAAATAGCTAAACACGTCCTGATAAACCTCATCAAGGCTTTTAAAGAAAAGCTTAAGAAAATCTTAATAGCATATCATCACGAAACTCCTGAAAGGGAGTAGAAAGATAGTAAATCTTGTGAGTCTTTTGTGAAGGCGCTGAGGCTTTACAAACCATTTGACTTGAGGTTAGAGGATGTTGATTTGCCTGTGCCTAGCAGGGCTTTGCAATGAAGAAAGCATGCTAAGTAGTTGAGCATCTCTTTTCAAGTTTCATATTTAAACAGTTCAAATTTTAATTAGTTTAAGAAGCTATTTTCATTTTTTTAAAGATGTTCTATAGTTAGCTACAAAGTCTTGTCTAAGTTGACAGAAGTGAAAAGTATTTGGTGTTGGGATGGAGGTTCTGTGTAGCTTTACTCGTACTCAATTGTTGCTGGGGGTTTTGGTGTAATGTCGTATGCCACTATCTTTACCTCTGGCTCGAGGCTCATGATTTCTCTGGCTAGAGTCTTGAGCTCGTCAATGCTTAGCTTAGCTATATCTGCTGTTATAAAGTCTTGTGTTAAGACTGCTCTTATAGCAACTACATATTTTCCACTGTCTCTACTCTCAATCTCTATGAGTATGTGTGGATGTGCAACTGTGTCAAACTCTTTGTAGAGGCTGTAGATATCCACGTCCTTCGGCTTCTTTCTAACCACTACTGGGTGTCCATAGCTACGCCTACCCCCAACAACGCCTGTTACCCTGACTCCGTGAACCTCATATGCAACGCCCCTCTCCTCACCTGTGCTAATGACGTTGTATTCCCAAGCAGCTGGGAAGTACTGGCTAATGCCCTTGCCGCTAAGCCTCTCTTCAACAAGTGTTGTAAGCCTTCTGACAAGCTCTAGCTTCTCTCTATAGACCCTTCCAACAACTCTCACTAGAAGCCCTGGGCCTGGAAATGGCTGCCTGCCAACTAGCCAGCTGGGGAGCCCAAGGTGCTTAGCAAGTGCTCTAACCTCATGCTTATACAAGTCTATCAAAGGCTCTATAACCCTCAGCCCATATCTCTTCAAAAGCTCTTCAGTTAACACATTGTGCTGAGTCTTAACACCACCAAGAGTCTCAACAACATCTGCCTTTATAGTTCCCTGAACAACCCAGCTACACCCCTTCTCAGAGGCAATTCTCTTAACAGCTGTGTAAAAGAGGTCTCTAAACAACTTCCTCTTCTCCTCAGCATCCTCAAAACCCTCAACCCTAGATATAAACTCCTCGCTAAAGTCATAGACCTCCACATCGATTAAGCCCCTCAGAGCCTCCCTAACCCTCTCACCCTCGCCAGTCCTCATAAACCCCGTGTTTATGAAGACTCCGTAGACCTTGCCCCCAAGAAACTTCCTAGCTATAACAGCCGATGTAGTACTATCAACACCCCCACTAATACATGCAATAGCACAGTCAACCTCCTTACCAAGGGGCTGAAGCCTCTCATAAACCTTGCTCAACAAAGCCTCAACATCTAAACCCATTGACCATCACACCCAATACCTACAAAACAGCTTCGCCTAAAGTAAATATATAAGCAGTTATGCCTACATCACGCTTTGCACAGTAATTGAATTTGAGTTGCAATAACTGTGTAAATATATAGCATAAGTTCAGAGATAATTAGAAAGCTACATAAACATTTTCATGTTTCTAGCTCTTCAGAATCGTAGTAAACTGCTTCTATATTAACACCACTAAAATCTCTTTAACAACGCACCTCGTAGAGGTGTAGTCAGAAGAGGGATTTAGAGGCTTTGGATGGTGAGGGTCTAGTCCTTGCCTATATACCCACTCCTCCGAAGTCCATTGACGATATGTCTACACCTGTTATTTTTGTTAATCTTAATACCAGTCTTCCTGTTAGTGCTCGTGTTAACCCCATTACAGCTTCTAGTCTTGATGCAAGGTCTTCTAATAGGTAGTGCACAGCGTTTTTATCGAATAGCACTTGTGCTTATGGTGGTATACCTTCTTCACCACTCCAAAGGGCTAGCACCATCGGAACTCTCGGGAGTGCGTAGACTTTTATAGCCGCGTCACCAAGGTCAATTCTTGTGTAGTTGAGTAGCTCAGCAGCTTTGTATAGAAGCTGGAGG
>Ga0209739_100397_pt1 | contig 18121 bp, 14 predicted proteins | sample JossMetagenome_2_FD_184729 | JGI IMG/M metagenome (GOLD analysis project Ga0209739, IMG submission 184729) | Hot spring sediment microbial communities from Joseph's Coat, Yellowstone National Park, USA - JC3_ASED (SPAdes) (version 3) | ecosystem: Environmental > Aquatic > Thermal springs > Hot...
CCGAGGATACTAATAGTTACAGATATGTTGATAACGGGCTTTGACTGTCCACGCCTCAAAGTAATGTACTTGGATAAACCGCTCTATGAGCACAGGCTACTACAGGCTATTGCGAGAGTTAATAGACCGTTCAAAGAAGGAGAGGTAGTTAAGGAGTTTGGGTTAATAATAGACTTCGTCGGTCTCTTAGAGCAAGTGAAGGAGACTATTAAAAAGTATGAACTACTAGATAGGGAAACCTATGAGAAGATATATGTAGAGAGTATACAAGTAATCGACAAGGGGCTTGAAGAACTGCGTGAGTTAGTGGATGAGGTTAAAGCAGTGCTCAAAAACGGTGTGAATGTTGGCAACCACGGGTTTACATTAGATATAGATAGGGTGATAGAGCTACTTGAGGAAGGCAGAGATAAAGAAGCAGTGACCGAGCTTGAAAAAGCTGCTAGAATGCTCGTAATGGGCTACTCAATAGGAGAGCATAGGGTGCTAGACTTAATTGCCAAGATAAGGCGTATTGTAAACTTATATAGAGCACTAGGCTCCCATCCTGGTAAACTCGAGTTGAAGGACGATGCCGTTGTCCTTGGCAAGCTATATAATTTATTTACATTGAAGCGTAGAGGTAAAGGTGTATCCCAAGAATTCTGGGATAGATTAATAAAAATGGTTCACGAGAAGACGGTGATACCGGGTATTGAATTAGTAGAGGAGTTTACAATAGAGCCTTTATCTATAGAAGAGCTCTCTAAGGAACTAGACTCCGTGGATCCACATAGCCCGATCTCGATTTACATCACTGCTGATGTATTATCAACTATAAGGGGATTCCTTGACTCGGAGCCCGCAAACCCTGTCTACAAGTATATTTATGAGAGATTAAAGAAGCTGGAGGAGGAATGGGCTAGGAGAGTAGACATTGATGTAGTAAACGAGTTGAAGAGCATGCTCAACGAGCTCAATATCTACTTGAAGATGAGGAGAGGTATGAGGCTACACGAGAGAATAAGCTATGATGTAAGAGAATCATTAGCTAAGAGGTTTAATATCAAAATATCTAAACTCAGCAAGTTTGAAGAAGCACTCCCAAGGATACTATCGAGATACGAGTCTGCTGGTAGACAAATACGTGAAATACGCGGTGGAGACAGAGTTAAACTAAGAGATGCGCTATTAAGAGACTTGTTCAGTTTAAAAATACCAATAGATACAAAGGAGAAGGAGCGATTAGCCGATGAAATCTTGGACTACGTGGAGAGAGTGATCATCGATGAACTACGCAGGCCTCGTTGAAGAAATCTTAAAGAAATACAAGGAGGCACTGGGAATAAATGATGAAGTACGAGTAAAGATAAAGAAGTATAAGACAAGGTCAGCATTCATAAACCTGAGAACAAAAACTATATTTATCAATGAGAATTTACTAGAACTTGGCGAAGAAGTATTAAGATATCTAATACTACATGAGTTAATACACTTAAAACTTAACAGTAAATGCCATGATGGCGAGTTCAATAGAACCCTCTACAATTATATACCACCTGAAAAAGCGATGGAGATACGTGGGCTAATCATTAATAAATTACTATCCACATGAAAAGTAAACCCATGAACATGCTTAACCTCGAAAACACTTTACAAAAATTGCACATTCTTCAATGCACTACTGTACTATTATGCCGCCGATCTCACGAACCCGTAAGAGAAAACTATTTCATTATTCAACATTGTATTCGTGACCTCGATGTTCTTTAACCCTCTTATAATGGCCTCTATGGATTATAAGCGGGGTAGGACTAACCTATTTTACAGCCTAGTTTAATTAACCTTACGGTTTTTGTTCATCAATTCCTTGTTTGTATGAAGACAGGCTGTAGATCACGTTGCCACCGTGTTTTCTTTTTTAACCTATCCTACCTTCTTTATTTACCTGGAAAGGGTTTTGCGGGGCAGTGGAGAATGAGCCCTGATATTAGCTTGCTCAGGCTGGCTTACCTGCGTAATGTCCCTAGGGTTGGCTGGCTTATCAGGGGTGTGCCGGCTAGTGTGGCCGAGGATGTTGCCTCCCACTCCCACCTGGTGTCGCTGATAGCTCTGGGCTTAGTGCTGAAGGTTAGGGAGTGCGGTTTAAGCGTGGACGGGGAGAAGGCGCTTGCGATGGCTATCATACATGATGTGCCGGAGGCTGTGAGCGGGGATTTACCTAGGCCTGTCAAGGAGAGGCTTGGCGGGATGGCGAGGATGGTTGAGGAGGATGCTCTCCTCCAGCTGGGGCTCGGCGGCCTCCTACCCTTGTACAGGGAGCTCGAGGACTCAGCCAGCGTGGAGTCCATTTTGGTTAGGGTGGCGGACGATATGGCCACGTATCTCAGGGGGGTATACTACTTGAGCCAGGGCTACAGGGATGTCGCCGATATCGTCGAGAACACCAGGCTGAGTGCTGTGAGACTAGCCGGTAGCCTTCCAGCGGGTTACAGGGAATGCGTGGTGAAGTACATCAATGGGTTGTTGGAGAATATCCCACGAGGTGGTTGATTATGAGCGTTGAGGAGGCTAAGAGGAGGGTCGCTGAGAGGGCGGTTGACATAGTGTTGGAGAGAGGGTTCAGCCTGGTTGGTGTGGGGACGGGGAGCACGGTCGAAAAGTTTATTGAAGAATTGTTCAGAAGACACGTGGATAGGGGGAGGCTCCTCTTCACGTCCTCATCCCTAGACACCGCGTTGAAGCTTGCGGAGAATGGCTTCAGGGTACTCGACCCGTCGACTGTGGGCTACCTCGAGGTCTACGTCGACGGGGCTGACGAGGTGGACGGTGAGGGTTGCATGGTGAAGGGCGGGGGTGGGGCTATGACCCTCGAGAAAATACTGTCCTACAGCTCCAGATTCAACATATTCATAGTTGACTACAGTAAGGTTGTCGAGAGACTAGGGGGGAGGAGCCCTCTCCCAGTGGAAGTACTACCCCAGGCCCTAAACATTGTGTTGTCGAAGATCAGGTCCATGGGTTTAAAAGCGTACCCGAGAGCATTGAGGAAGGGGAAGTACGGGCCGGTTGTATCGGATGTAGGCGGCGTGATAGTTGACGTTGAGATCCCTGCGGATAGGAGCGTTGAGGATATTGCGAGGAGGATAGAGTCTATTCCAGGTGTGGTCTCGACGGGGTTCTTCAAAGGTTACATAGACCTGCTTTTAATAGGATACCCTGATAGGGTCGTGGAGAAAAAATTCGATAGGGTTAAAGGGGTTCACCTAGCCGAGTAGACGCCGACGATATCTCTCTCAAGGATATATGCTAGAGGCGGGTATGAGGTGGAGCCTATTGTCAGCCTGTTGAACCTGTAGAGCAGGCTTGGCCCTAGTTTAACCTCGTAGTACTCCGTCTTAGTGTTCTTAGCTGATACGCTTGTAATAGATGTTATTATAGCGCCTGTCGGAGATATGAATAAGAGCCCTACAACCATCCCTCCGAAGGCAGTGACTGCCTGCCTCATGTATGTTGAGGTAACCAGGCCCGCGATGTTGGAGGAGCATCTAGCCTCGTACACGTGGTTTATGAATACTCTCAGCACGTCTTGCGCCGGGACAGGGTTGCTCACAGAAGCTTTGCTTACATCGCCTTGAGGCGTAACCGCCTCAAAGTATTTCATCGTGATACTTGATGTCTCAAGCCTAGACACTGTGATACCGCTCCATGTGCTCGTGTACCCCCACACCTGGTTTAGAGTCGTGTTCCACCACACATCACTGTACGCTTGGACGCCGTTAGCGTAAACATAGTACTGGGTTGTGTAAGTGTATGTTGAGCCCCCCACACTTATATTCAACGAGGCTGTGTTGGAGAAAGCGGTTGTGACGCTGTAGACAACGCTCCCTCCAACACTGGTCTGCCCCTCGCTTCTCGTGAATGAGGGTGAATCCCCTAGGAACCTGTATGAGACGCTTTGACTCGAGGTTTTAAGCGCCAGGAACCCGCCCAGCAACCAGTAGTTCATGTTGTTTGTTACAGTCACAGATATGTTGTGGGAGCCGACTAGGAAGGGGAGATAGGGGGTGATGTCTACGACGAAGGGGTGGAAGGCGTAGGTATCTATTGACGGCACTGGCCTCCAGAGGAAGGGCATGACGCCGCCGGTGTATATGTACGGGAAGGCCTGTGACACGGCTATTAGCCTCCCATCGGAGTACACCATTATGAACCTGTCCGTGGGGATGTTAGTCCACCAGAACTCATCGTAGGATGCCCCCTCAGCGTATAGATAGAGTAGGGCTTGGACGAAATTCCCCTGGAGGTTTACCACCTGCCATGTAGACGGCTGTCCACTGTTCAACGAGAACCAGGATATCCCGCTGGTATTCCAGAGGGGGACTATAACATCGGGTACATCCGGGGGTGGCGTACCAGGGTAGTATAGTAGGCTGGCGTTCACTATGAAGTAGCCCGTTAAACCCAGGCTGGGTATAACCCAGTTGTTCAGTATCAGGGTGAAATTATGCGACCCGCCTACTAGGAGCGGGTACAAGTAGGTCACATCCGCTATTAAAGTGTAGTTGAATCTCTGCGCAGTTGTACCTATTAGGAGCGGGGCCCCGTCGACGAATATCCAGAGGGCTCTATCGTAGTTTACACCGGGCCTACCTTGAACAGCGCTGGCGAGAGTGACGTTGACTCTTAGAAGTATCTTGGAGAAACTACCCGAGGGCAGTGAGACAATACTGCTTGAGGGGATCGGCGGGTAGTTAGGGGCGGAGATGTTGTTGGAGGGCGTGTTAACGAACAAGGGGACTATAACCGGCTGAACACTTGGAACATAGCCAGGGTAGTCCTGCCAGCTCCAGAACATGCTCGTCGATACGCCCGGCCTCGTGTCAAGTCCGGCATATAAAATGTAGCCGGGCGGTATTATCGGGGATGCATAGGCCTGAGCAACGGCTTTCTCCGAGAAGGGCGATACAGCTAAATCCTTCTTAACTACTCCTGGATTCGAAGACAATGTTATCGCCGTAGACTGCGCGAGTACCACTACCAGCAGTAACGCTACAAGAGGGGCTACATTCCTTCCCACACTCTCACCCATACCTATGATAATGTGTAAGCGTATAAAACTCTAACTATAGGTGGGTTAATTGAACAACATAGCCCGTAGGTGAACATACTTTGATCCCAAATACCAAAACCCTTAGGAGTAGAGTACTGGCAAATTCGACCGGTTTAATTCGCGTAGGGGTGGTATTGTTAAGTATGGGAAATCCCTTTAACCCCACGCCTTCGCGGGTTTTCCTCCGGAACCCCCTATCTCTGCGCTTTGCGAGATCCTTCATCTATAAGGAAATTTGGGGGACTCCAGATCCTCGTGGAAGTTCCACGCCGAGGCTTTCTATCTTATCAACCTGCTACTCTCCTAGCTATTATCTGTGTGTTCTTCGAGTATATTATGAGCTCTAGCACGGATTCAACTAGTCTCCTAGCCGTATCCACCTTGTGCCTGAAGCCAGGGAGGAGTGCGTCTGGGAAGTTCACCTGCCTTAGATTATTGTAGATATCGTTCATCACCGCCGCAATCCTCTCAGCCTCCTCCACCCTGTTTTTCAGCAGTAGGTCTAGTACGTGCCTTTTAAGCTCGCCTACAACGTCCCCTAGCCCCAGGAGGTATGAGACGGGGTCTACCCCTATCTCCCTCCTAGAGGGGATCCTTCCCTCCCTGATAACGTAGTAGGTGACATAAGCCTCAACGAACTCGACCACGCTACCTAGGAGTATGCCGCTGTACATTATATCCGGGTGCTCGGCCAGCTGAGCCGTGGTTCTAGAGTATACTTCACTGGCCTTCTTTATATTGCTTAAGGCTTCCTCGTACAACCCAGCGTGTACTAGCCGTGTAGCCTCGGTTGAGTACCTGAGTATCTCCCTGGAAGCCTTGATCGCCTCCTCCCTAATCTTGTCTTTCAAGGAGAGGTATTCTATCGCCTCCTCCACATCCCTCTCTAAGCTGATACACACCACCTGCTTCCAGGATTAAGTATTATACGTATTGGTAGAAAATCCCGCCGGGGGGACTTGAACCCCCGCCCACCCGGTGGCTGCTGTCCCACCCTCATCCATCCCCCACAGGGGCGTTAGGTGAGCGGGTGGACCCCTACAGCCGGGCGCTCTGCCGCTGAGCTACGGCGGGTGGATTCCTACCCTTACTTCATATTAACCGAAGCCTCTTATAAACAATACGTGCCGCAACGAGTGGATGGGCCCGCGGGGACTTGAACCCCGGGCCTCCGCCTATCCCAGGACTGCTTGTAAGGGCGGCGTCCTAACCAGGCTAGACGACGGGCCCTTACCAGGTTATAAGATGATTGATGGAGGAGGGTTTTAAAGTTGGAGGTTAGGGTTTGGAAAAAAGATTTTATGTGTTTGGGTTTAACCGGCTAGCTTCCTGTGTAATACAATGACCTCGTATACGGCAGCAGCGGCTGCTATCAACGCCAGTATTAGTGCTACAAGCACGTAGTTAGATACTGTGGATATCTGGGAGCTGAGAGCTGACTGCGCGGAGTCTATCTTGCTTGAGAGCGCTGACTGAGCCGAGTTGACCGCGCTTGTAATAGCTGATTGCGCGCTACTTACAGCACTGTTTATAGTACTGGTTAATGTGCTTGTACTAGCGTCTATCTTACTGGTCAAGTTGCCGTAGTAGGAGTCGACTTTACTGCTTAGTTCTGAGAGGCTGCTTGATAGGCTTCCCACGCTGTTGCTCAGGCTGCTCACTGTCGACTGTAGCCCGGAGACCACGGTTGACAGCGAGTTGACTGTAGCCTGGATGGTTCCGACCGTCGTGCTTATAGTGGCTACAGTCCCGTTGAGGCTTAGAACTACACCCTGTATAGTGCCTACAGCAGTCTTAATGTCCGCGACAGTGCCGTTGATGGATAAGACCACTGGCTGGAGGCTCTGGACTGTTGTCTTGATCGTGCCGACGTCAGTCTTAATCGTGGCTACATCGCCCTGGACTGATACAAGAGTCGCGTTGATCTGCTGTAGGTTCAGTAATATCTGGGATACGCCCGCCTGGATCGCGATCACACCGTCTCTAATGTTCGTTATGTTGGCTATATCGTTGAAGATGCCAACGTACGCTGGCTGCGATAGAGAGCCGTCTGGCATTATCAGCCTCAGCTCGTAGACGCCTGGCTCAAGCACGGGTATGTAGAGGCCTGGGAACACGCTGGGTGACAGCACGTCGGTTAGAGTGCCGTTGGGGGTGATCCTCCAGTTGCTCACATGCAGGTTGACGCCCATGATACCGTCGTTCAAGTCCTGCCTGAACTGCCCTCCACAGCAGGCGTCCAGCGCGGTCGTCCTGATAGCCACGCCGCTTACGCCCCCGGCGCTACCGTATGGTAGACCAGTTGCTACAACCTCAGCAACATATGGCCCGACAGCTACAGCCGGGTTCAAGTAGAACCCTGGCAACACGGTGAAGGTGTTGATCGATGGGTTTGCTATGTAGACTGCCTGAACCTGGTCGAATCCTCCGCTAACCCTGCCAACGAACACCCATATCTTGTACTGTGCGCCAGGCAGGGTTGGGAACAGGAACCATGTTGAGAAGCTGCCGGTGGAGTCGGTTGTCGTGTAGGCTACTAGCATGCCGTCTGGGATGAAGCTGGCTAAGGCACTAGCGTAGGTTGCGAAGTAGGTTGGGTAGAGTATCCTCAGGTCTACGGGTGGCACGCCCTCAATGAACACGTAGACAGGCTGGTTAGCGTCGAAGCCTATGCCTGTTACAGTTATGTTGGTGCCCAACCCTGTCTTCCACACCTGGACGACATTGGTGCTAGCGGTAACGTTCAAGCCGCAGACAGTCATCCCTGATGTCAGGCAGTAGAATGGGCCAGCGTAGCTACCGCCCACAACACCTATACCTGTGGTCGGCTCAACACCCACAATGCTCGTGTAGGGTCCCACTGTGCCTGCCGGTGGTGTGAAGTACGCTACTCCTATAATCCCGATGTTCGTCCTAGCTGAGAACCTCAGCTGCACTGGTGCTGTAATGTTCTGTGTCTCACCGATCTCATGCCCTCCTCTTGTTATAGTAGACGGGATCAAGACTATCACGACGTTGAAGCCGTTGGAGTCCGGTAGGAAGTTGTAGGAGTCTATCTGTGTCCCATTGACCACGGATGATATTGTCAGAGTGTTCTGTGGCAGGTCCGCATCGATGAATATGTGGGCGGGCACGTTCACCGAGCCGGCTGCTGTAGTTATGGTCCCAGGCGCGAAAGCCCACCCGAACACTATGACCTGGGCGCCTGGGCTAGTCACCTTGAGGGCTAGATTTGACGCGGCGGCGACATTGTATGATGTTCCATATAGAGCTGAGTATTTCCCGTAGTCGTAGGCCTCAATGTAGGCGTTGAATGTTACCGCGCCGTTGAACGTGAAGGATGCGTTAGTGCTCTCAGTCACTATGACAGTGTATGTGCCGCCTGGTATATGCCCTATGCTCACTAGAGCGTAGAATGTCCCGTACTGGTCGGTTCCGATCGCATAGGGTAGCGTGAACGGTAGGCTCACGGTGTAGTTGTAGAGCACGTTCGTGAAGGTGATGCTGGTTAAACCAACACTAGCATCGAAGCCTGTCCCCACAACCTGCAGGGCTTTCACGTTCTCCTCTAGGTCTCTCACCCAGGGACCTGAGACTGTCAGCAGTCTCGTCCACACTGCATTATTCTCGTCGTAGAACCATAGAGCCGGGATGACGTTAATGGTAGTGCTAGCCGTTGCAACGCCGTCGGTGCCGACCAGAGTGTAAGTCCCTCTAGGTATGTTCATGACAGTCCATATGTAAGTGAATACACCGTTGGCATCGGTAGACGCCGAGCCGACTGGAGTGCCCGTCTCGTTTATGTAGAGCGATACCTGGGCGTTCGCTGAGAAGCCTACACCAGTTATGTTAACGATAGACCCTGTGAAGGTGTATGGCGGGTACGCTGTCGTCCCCGATATGACTGTTGTAACGTTCAGGATCAACTTGGGTACTATCGTGAATATCACGTAGTCGTAGGTGTTAGCCTCAAATCCAGGTACATAGGCGTAGACAGCGTACTGTCCTCCGTAGGGCACTGTTGGGACGATCATAACTGTCTGGAACCTACCCCCCTGCCCCACTGGGACGAGCTGGCTTGATATCACAGTGTAGCTTCCTGGCGCAGGAGCTGTACCAGTATAGCTTACGAATGAGACGTTCACCGAGTAGCCTAGTGGTGCTACACCTGTTATGGTTATTGCATCACCAGGCGACCCCTGGCTAGGTGTTACCTGTAGCTGCAGGCTCCCTGTTGCTCCCGCTAGTGCTATTATAGGCGTTACAATGGAGGCGAGTATTAAGGCTAGCGCGAGAGTATAGATTATTCTACTCATTCCACCACCACACTCGTTGAGTTTAATGATTAGGGGTTAGGTTTTTAAGGGTGCGTGCACAACGTGTAGCGGATCATTAGATCCTGTGCACAAAAAATGAAATCATCAAACACCAGCTTGGAGACTTGTACTAAGCTTCCCGTCTTCGACTAGTCGGTTAACGGTTTGAAATCCGCTACTATTATACCTCTAGCAACCTCCTCTCTAATCGCGGTGTAACCCAGGCCGTTCATTAAACCCTCGATGAAGCCGAGCATTATAGATGTCTCAACATCGCTCATCAGTGTAGACAAGCATATTACTCTAACTGTGCCCTCTAATTGGAGGATTGACACCTCGTTTAAATCCCACCTTGTCTTCTCAAGGAAGGATTTCACGATATCCAGAGACCCATTATACTTGCTCCTAATGTAAAGCCCGTATGACCTCCCCGCCTCGTAGAATATCCTCCTCAGCTCGCCGGGGTTCGCGTTGTCTTTTAAAACCGCTTCAAGAGCCTCGTGTGGGATGAACACCGCGCCCAGCTTTCTCTCAACCTCGACGACTTTTAAGAGGTTGACAAGCTCCTCTATGTTATACCCCATTTCAAATGCCTCGATCACCTGTCTTAGGACTCTGTCGAGGAGCTTGGCGAGAGATTCTCCTCTTATATAGGCTAGCCTTGAGAGCTTCTCCAAAACGTCTTCGGAGACGTACACTAGTTTTTTCCGGGCGATATCAGACATTCCTCAACCTACCCTTCAACCTGATGGTTTTACCGATAATCTCGCTATTGATCACACTATATGACAAGCCTTCCAGCAGTCCCTCCAGCATTCTCTTGAACACCTCAGCGTATTCTTGACTGAATTTAGGGCTTGTGACAACGATCTCAACCTCGTCTCCAATAGACGAGACCTCGAGCTCTGGTATATCCCAGAAAATCCTGTGAGCCATATCTCTGAATCTACTCACAGCCTCCCCACCGTACTTGGCCCTGTAGCTCTTACCCATCCACAACCCAGCCTCCCACCACGCTTTCAAAGCCTCTTCGCGCCGTGTGTAAGCTAGCTTAACCATGGCCTGGAAGACGTTCTCCGGGACTAGTATGAAACCCGACTCTCTGACCTGCTTGATGAAAAGGATTTCCTCCACCACCCCGCTTATCGAGTAGCCTGTTTTCTCAGCCCGGATAGCAGCTTCGAAAAGCTCATTCACATAGTCGTATAAACTATACCCCTTCCTCCTAGCAATCTCCTTTACCGTGTCTATTAGATCTTCCCTGGCGGCAAAAGTTTTTCTCCTAGTGGACATAAACTACTCCTCAAGATTAGTTAACTGAACCAGGATATAAAACATAAGCAGGTGGATGAAAGCAGGGTTCAAGACACTGTGTGAAGGTTTAATAGGTTGGTCAACAGTAGACTCCAACGGAAGGGCCCGGTCATTGAGCGGGAGCGATGATGAGCTTGGGCCATTACCTATGTGAATGGCCCGGGTAGCTCAGCCTGGTAGAGCGCCGGGCTGTGGACGGCCGCGGAGGCCGGCACAGACCCGGAGGTCCCGGGTTCAAATCCCGGCCCGGGCCCTTTCAACCAACCTAACAGATTTCTCCCCTCTTTTCACCCCGAGGGATAGTACTAGCAGTGACCCTAGTGAGGAAGCCGTTACAGCTACTCCTGTACCAGCGGGGTTTGATGCTAGAATCGGCTGCGCCGGTATTAGCATCAAGCCGCCGAGGCTAGTGAAGAACATGATGTTGCCGAAGCCCTGCGTCCTACCCTCCTCCCCCGTCCTGCCGGCAACATACGCGTACACGGATGTATCCAGGAACGGGTAGACCGGTATCTGCCACAATATGACCGCCGCTAGCCCGTTGGTAAGCGTGAAACCCCAATAGGTTAGTAGATAGGAGGCGACAGCCGCTGCATATATGTTTAACGCCCCGTACTTATCCACGAGGTAACCCGAGAGTAATCTAGCAAAGGGGCTTATTAGACTGCCTATTAACCCGTAGACCAACCCGTAGACAAGGTACTTCATTCCTGGATCCATGCCGGGGTACAAGGAGTCGACCACCCTGTTTAATTTAACAGAGCCCACCGCGAAGAATGTTTCCCTAGCGAACACTATGAGTGTTAGAGATATCAAGAACATTAGGAGGCTCTTATCACCCAACTTCAGCCTGAACTCCTTAACACTATTAACCGTACTCCGATACGGCAGTATCAGCCAGCTTAAGGCGAATACCGAGGATAGTATCAAGGCTATAACAATTAGAACTAGAAAGGGACCCCCGAGACCGTAGATAAACCCGGCTGAAACAGCGCCTATGCCGAATCCCACCCCCGTGATTATAGCGAAATTGCTGTAGGCTCTACCATACCAGCCGGCGACGCCAGTAAACACCATTGAGAGGACGGCCGGCCATGAAATTGACCATAATAAGCTGGAGATACTTATAGTAAGCGAAAACGCGTATGGATCCCTGAGGAAACCGGATAATATTATTGGCACACCTGACGAGACGCCTATTAGAATCTGCCTCCTGGAACCAATGTATTTCTCGACTAACCCTGAAAGCAGGGAGGCCATGCTCATACCCCACTCCAAGCCCGCTAGCAACACAACTACACTGCCAGCGGCTAGATCCTCTGTAAGATACCTTCTAGTGAAAGAGTAGTAGATCCCCCAGGCCAAAGTGTTGAGGAAACCTATAGCCGGGTGTAAAAACCGCTCCCTGCCCACCACGCCTTGACACCGCTCCCCAAGCTTTCTAGCTGGTTAACCACAGCGATACACGTTAGCTTGAAACCTCTATTATGGGCTCAACAATCTTATAGTCTTTAACGAGCCCTCTATCCGTTAAACCCAGTTCTGGAACCGAGGGAAGAGACACGAACTCGAGTTGCATAAACGGGTTTGAGAGCTCGGATCCAAGTACACTCCTCACAGCATTGTTCAACCTTGTAAGATCCTCGACGACCTCCTCATATCTCCTAATAGACATCAAGCCGGCGAACTCCAGCGGGATCTCGCCCACTATTCTGCCCTCGCTTACAGCTACAAACCCTCCATTTATCTCGGACAATCTTTTCACAGCGATATACATGTCTAGAGCGTCCACACCGACCACAGCAATGTTATGGTGGTCGTGTGAGACGCTTGAGGCTATAGCGCCCTTCCTCAGTTTAAAACCCTTCACGAACGCTTTCCCCACGTTCAGCAGACCCTTATGTCTCTCGACGATTGCTATGTGTAGTATATCACGGTTTAGATCGCTTAAGACGAGGCCGTTCTCCACTTTAAGCCACTCCAGCAACTCCCTCTTCAATATCTGCCCTGGCGTGATCTCTATAACTCTCACCAAAGCCTTGCCTTCCGCTATACTGGTCTTCAACAATAGATCATCTTGTTTCAGCCCCGGGTTCAACCTGATAGTTCTCACGGCCCACTCCGGTAGATTAATTTTGGGAGAGTCGAATAGAAGTCTCCCCTCATGGTAGACTACTTCTCCGTTGAAAACAACTGTCCTAATATTCAGTTTCTCCAAGCTATCGACCACAACTAGATCGGCTTTCCGCCCAGGCGTAATTGACCCTATCAGATCATCTACCCTGAAGTAAATTGCCGGGTTGATAGTAGCCATTTGAATAGCCACCAGTGGGTCTAAGCCCAATTCTATAGCCTTCCTTACATTGTAGTCGATGTGGCCTTCCCTGAGTATGTCCGTCGGGTGCTTGTCATCTGAGCAAAACATCAGGAACCTGTAATCCCTTATCTTGTTTCTCAAACCTTTGAGGACGTCAACTAAATTCCTCTCACTACTACCCTCCCTAACAAAAACCGCTATACCTCTGACAAGTCTTCCGAAAGCCTCCTTGGCAGATACGGCTTCGTGATCGTCCGTTAAACCTGTTGAAGCAAGCTTGTTGAGAAGCTCTTCTTCGATGACGCCGGCCATATGCCCATTCGATCTCTTACGGTATCTCCTCGAGATATTGATCCTATTGACATAAGCGGGATCCCTTAAAACATTCTGATAATTTAACTCCCCGAGAGACACGGCGTAATCTCTCTCAAGGAGCATCTCTATCTCCTTCTCACCTAATTCGCCGCCAGTTGTCTCTAGACCAGGCGCCGTTGGGACACGCGAAGGGACTTGTATGAAGACCCTGATCTTAGAGCTCCTGCTCATCTCAACCAGGAGCTCGATACCCTTCAGGCCGAGGACGTTTGCTATTTCATGAGGGTCGGCCATTAGCGTTGTAACACCGTGGGGGATAAGAATCCTAGATAACTCCTGCGGGATTAGCATAGTGCTCTCGATGTGTATATGCGAGTCTATAAAACCCGGGATGACATACCCTCCTCTCGCATCCACAACCAGCCTGCTACTCCTCTCTTCTTTTGTTAAACCAACGATCTTGTCATCGAAAACCTCAACATTCGACTCGAAAATCCCACCCGTGATCACATCAACAATGAACCCGTTTCTGATAACTAGTGTTGGAGTTCCAGAGACCGCTGAGAGCCTGTAGGACTCTCTTAGACCAAGACCGGTTTCACTCATTTAAAGACCCTCTGAACTTTAAAAACCCGAGTAGCAATTAATTTAAATATCGGCGGGGCAAAGTAGCGGGGTAGGGCAGCCAGGTAGCCCGCGGGGCTCATAACCCCGAGGTCGGTGGTTCAAATCCACCCCCCGCTATACACCCTGCCGCGAGGCAGGCCCCGCCATAAGGTTCTAAGTCTACAGCATACTCTATAGAGCCGGTTCAAAAGTTAGATTACGAATTAAAGAAGGGAGGAAAAGAGAGTTGAAAACGGGGCTATTTGAGGAGCTCGATTATCTTCTGAGCTACTTCTAAACCAGCCTGCTCCTGGGCTTCTACACTGCTGGCGCCTATATGCGGTGTTAACACAACATTCTCCAACTCGAGTAGCGGGCTGTCCTTGGGCAACGGCTCCTCCTCGTATACATCCAGGCCTGCACCAGCTATCCACCCCTCTCTCAGGGCTTTGATAAGCGCGTTGGTGTCTACAACAGCGCCTCTAGAGGTGTTTATAAGTATCGCTGTCTTCTTCATCAACCTCAACCTATCCTCGTTGATCATATGCTTCGTCTCGAGTGTCAGAGGGACGTGCAAAGATACTATATCCGCCCTCCTGAGTAGGGTTTCCAAGTCAACGCACTCGGCGTTGAATTCTCTCTCGGCTTCTTGGTCGCATCTTTGATCAGTGTACACTACCTTCATGCCAAACCCGTGGTAGCATATCCTCGCAACGGCCTTCCCGATTCTGCCGAAACCCACTATCCCAAGTGTTTTGCCCTTGAGCTCGAGGCCCACTGCCTCGTGTTTAACCCACTCCCCGCTCCTCATCTTCCTATCGCTGAAAGCGATCTTCCTAGCCACAGCGAGCATCAGCCCTACAGCTAGCTCCGCCACAGCCTGGGTGACAGACTCTGGTGCGTTCACCACCTTGATACCCTTCTTCTCGGCGGCCTCCACGTCGATGTTGTCGAGCCCGACACCAGCCCTAGCTATCACCCTGAGGACGTCGGCTGCCTCGATAACCCTCCTCGTCACCCTGGGCTTGCTCCTCACTATTATAGCGTGGAATCCTTTGATCAAATTAGCGAGCTCTTCCTCGGGCGGCTCGTTGACCTCCACTACTTCGAAACCCCTCGACTTCAACAACTCGACCGCGCTTCTGCTGATCCTGCTCGCCACAAGGACTCTAGGCGTCAAATACTTCACCTCTTCACATAATCTAGTTGTGTAAGAACCTCTCTCAAGTTCTTGAACAACTCGTCTATATCCTCCTTCGTGATGTAGCCCATGTGGCCTATCCTGAATGTAACGTCTCTAACCTTCCCGTAGCCTTTAGCGATCTCAATACCCCTCTTCCTCAACTCCTCGTATATCACAGGGCCTTTAACCCCCGGCGGGTTGTAGACCACTGTTATCGTGGGGCTATAGTAGCCGGGCTCTGCGAATAGTTCCAAGCCTAGCTCCAAAACACCTTTCCTTATGGTCTCCGCTCTATCAGAGTACATTTTAAGCCAGGCTTCCCTACCGCCCATTTTCTCGATGACTCTAAGCATCACGTCCAACCCTATGATTATGGATATAGGTGGGGTCGTCGGCGTAGACCACTGTTTCTCGAGGAACTCCCTTATCTCCAGGAGGTCGAAGTATAGACCTCTCTCAGGCATCCTCTTAGCCCTCTCGAAGACCTCTTCGCTGACAGCAGCCATCGCTAAGCCGGGTGGTAGCCCAAACGCCTTCTGGCTACTCGCGAAAACCAGGTCTATACCCCAGTCGTCGACTCTTATATCAGCCGCACCCATAGCCGAGACAGCGTCGACGAAGACTAGCTTCCCATGCTCTTTAGCTACTTTAGCGAGCTCCCTCAGCGGGTTGAGGACGCCGGTGCTGGTCTCATTGTAGGTTATAGTTACAGCCTCGACATCAGGGTTCTTCTTCAAGGCGTCGTCCAGCTCCTCTGGTTTAACTGCCTTACCGAGCGGTTTCTCGAGAACTACAGGTATCCTCCCATTCCTCTCAACCGCCTCCTTATACCTGTTCCCGAACTCGCCGATAACCGTCACGAGGACTTTACCCCTCGGTGTGATAGCGTTCCTTACACTGGCCTCCATGAAGCCTGTCCCGCTTGAAGGTATCAGCAGTACAGTAGCCTTCTCCGCCCCGAGGAAGCTCTTCAACCTCAGTGTAGCATCCTTATGCAACTCCTGGTACTCCTTAGACCTGTGGCTGAACATTTGAAACCTCATCGCCTCAAGCACCTCTGGGAAGCAGGCTACTGGGCCGGCTGTGAACAACCTCATCTTCCTGGGCCACACTAATCGCTCTACTTCTCTCACAGCATCCATGTACATGGGGTACACCTCTCCGGTCTCATATACCCTCCACGAGACTTATTTAGTTTACGCGTACACAGCAAGCCACGCAAGAAGGTTGCCGTCGTGAAACTGTTTTGGGCTTCATATATGTTTACAAGGGTTGATGTTAATTCTTTTGTTGGAGGAGTGGAGGTGCTGAGGTCTAAGGAGGTTTGCGAGAGGCTTGGTATCAGCCATTACGGGGTTATATATGCTTACAAGGCCTACGAAGGCTTCGCTATTGGAAAATTCTTAGTCCTGGCTAGCACGGTCTTCTGGGCTATACAAATAATACTAAGTATCCAAATACAGTAATTCAAGCTTACTAGAGTTCTTGAGGGGTGTTTTCACCGCTGGAGCACTATAAGCGACTCTAGCACTAGTTATGAGGCCTACGCTAACTGTAGAGATCCTAGCTTACCTCGCTTACTTAGCTCTAGCGTGCTCTATTATAGCTATACTACTCCAAGTACCAGGTCAGAGATACATCTCTGCAACCACTGCTTCACTAATACTCCTACTAGAACCAGTATTCACAACTCTCTTCTCTGTATTACTGGGACTAGAAGACATAGACTTCTACAAGGTTACCGGTGGAGCACTAATACTAATATCGCTGTACACAACCACGTTAGCCGAATTAAAATGTAGAGCTACGAGTTAACTTAATTGTAGAGGTTTAATCTACTTATATACACAGGTTTAAGAGGACTCCTCTCGTGGAATTTAAAGTCACCACTAAGTAATAACGTTCTTGAAATAGCATGCAGAGAGAATACTACGTGTTCACCATTAAAGACTTCACCCTCGACTCCTACTAATCTATAAGAAACGTGTTTCTACTCTCATTTAAATTGAGTAGAATGTGAAGTTTAATAAAAAAGTGAAAATTACATTGATGCCAATGATGATCTCTTAATAATATACAACACGACTAATATGGTTGAGATAACTATAATTGGTGCTACCCAGACTAGTGAGTTTAACTGACTACTTTGTCTTTGTGAGGTCTCCGAGTAGTCCGGGCTAGTTGTATTTATATTAGTTATTATATTTGTTGTATTAGTTGTATTTGTATTCTCAAGTGGGGTTCTATATTGTACGTCTGGAGGAGGTGATGTTATATATAGTATGCCTGGAGTAAAAGGACTACTATACTCTGATACTAGAACATATAGCGGGACGTCTTCAGGTATGTATTTCCTCGCTATTTCAGCTAATTCTTTCACGTAACCCTCGATAATGTCCCTAGCCTCACTATAGGAGCCCGTTAGGCCAATATGTGCTAAGAAACGGAACCACTTGCCAATTGGAGTATTCGAACTGCCTGGACCCCCGATCATGGAGAAGAGCCCCCTGCTGAATAAGTCTCTAGCTAACCGCATAAGCAAGTCTTCTATTTCACTTGAGAACTCGAGCTTATTTAGTAGCTCTCTATACTCGAATTGCCTAGTTACTATATCTATAAACCTCTTATCGCAAAACACTACAACTCCACTAATATCACTGAAAACTTGTCTAGCAGTGTTTAATACTCGACTAATAGGCACTTTAGATAAGTCAATATAGATAATGTTATCCTCAAATTGAATGGGATTAGCGCTAAGTCCGCTATCATTTAGTAAGCGCACCAATTGATCTAATCTACTACTAATTAATTGACTGTAAGCTACATCTCTGACTCTTAACATCTCGTACCTGGTGTTATTGTGAGGTACTACGTATACATTCCTGTACTCAAAGTAAACTACAGGGTTGAGAGTCAACACGGTAAGCGCTAACCTATTAAAGGTATAATTCTCAATGACAATGGGACCCAGGTAAGTG
>Ga0209739_100398_pt1 | contig 18080 bp, 18 predicted proteins | sample JossMetagenome_2_FD_184729 | JGI IMG/M metagenome (GOLD analysis project Ga0209739, IMG submission 184729) | Hot spring sediment microbial communities from Joseph's Coat, Yellowstone National Park, USA - JC3_ASED (SPAdes) (version 3) | ecosystem: Environmental > Aquatic > Thermal springs > Hot...
GCAAGCGTCACGAGGAGCGTCAGGCCTATCAGCCTCAGCCCCTTCCTGTTAGGGTTCCTTAAAGCTATGAGAATCCATATCGCGAGCAGCCCGGGCACCGCTGTCTCCTTGGAGGCCCACGCGAGGCCCTCGAAGACAGATGAGAGGAGGAACCTTTCCCTGAAGGCTGACACTATAGCAAGGCTAAGGAAGAAGGCCGCGTATATGTCGAGCAGGGCCACGGAACCCATGGCAATCAGTATGTGGTCGGCCGAGGCTAGGACGCCAGCGGCAGCCCCTATCAGGACCCACCTGACGTCCCGCTCCCAGGAAAGCCCTAAGTATATTATTAGCGGTATCAGTGACGCCATTATAATGCTCGGGACCCTCCAGCTGAACGGTCTGTCGCCTAACAGGGCCATTGAGGCTGCTATAATATATTTGCCCAAGGGCGGGTGCTCAAAGTTATAGTAGTTAGAGGCCGTCTCGCCGCTGTAATTGAAAAGGGGGCCCCTATAGCCGAACACGTCGACCAATATCCTCCTGGCAGCGTCCACATAGTATATTTCGTCGCTTATGTAAGCATTGTCGTACCCTCCGCCGCTGACGTGGGAGGCATACCATGAGGTCACCATCGTCACGCGCGCTGAAGCCAGGAGAACCACAACGAGGCCAACGAGGAAGACAGCGAGCTGAAGTCTCCTACGGCCCCCCTGCGCTGTCGCCTCCAAGCCTTGTTACCGACAGGCCTTATGGCGGCTGTTAGTTTTATAGATTCGCGTTGAGATCCTTTTAAGGTACTACGGGGCTCGAAGGGTGGTGCTGCTGATGCCTGGCTGTGAGGGCCGTAAAGACTTCCTAAGGCACATAGTGAACCCTAGGGTATCTGAGGCCCTATTGAGCGCGGACGAAGGTCGCGCCGTAGAAACGATCAACAGGAAGCCTGATGACATAAGGCAGATAGCCTCCAAGCTTTCTAGCGTCCTAAACGACGTAAGGAGGAGAATAGTTAACGCCGAGAACTTCTACAACTTCTCAATTTACGGCGGCTCGCTGGAGGGGCTGGCCCGCTACCTGAGCAGCTCTGCGTGGGATGACCTAGTTCAGGCAACAATAGCCGAGCTCAGGGAATACCCTGACGCCCTAAACTATGCGGTCAACGTCATCGCTGGCATCCTAGCCGAGGCCTCTGAGGCTTACAGGGGCTCTTGTCCGCAAGTATCTGAGGCCGCTCACCGCGCTCTCGCAAGACTTAATGACCTTGTTAAGTCAGCGAGCAAGTCGAGCCCTCACGTAAATGAGCCTGACGAAGTCGCAGCAAGAACCGATAAAGGTACTAACAGAGGGTAAAGGCCAAAGTGGGGAAGGTTGGAGCCGACAGGCGTCCTGATAGGGGTTGTAGGCAAGACTAACGTAGGCAAGTCGACATTCTTCACCGCAGCCACAGATATACCGGTCCCGATAGAGAACAGGCCGTTTGTCACCATAGAGCCCAACGTAGGCATAGGCTACGCAAGGAAGAAGTGCGTTCATGTGGAGCTGGGCCTGCCCAGGTGTGATGCTGCTAACAGCGTCTGTATAGAGGGTTACAGGTACATACCAGTGAAGCTTATGGACGTAGCCGGCCTAATACCTGGTGCTCACAAGGGCAGAGGGCTCGGCAACAAGTTCCTTGACGACCTCAGGAGATCCGACGTGTTCCTGCTAGTAGTTGACGCGAGCGGTTCAACGGACGCGGAAGGCGTCCCCGTGCCCCCAGGCTCCTACGACCCCGTTGAGGAGGTCAGGTTTGTAATAGATGAGATAGACCAGTGGATGTTCCAGTCAATAAAGTCTGACTGGGACAGGTTCGTGAGGCTCAGCCAGGTCGGCGCCCTGAAGGACCCCGCAGGCGAGTTCGCCCAGAGGGTCTCAGGCTTTGGCATAACCCGAGCTCAGGTGGAGGAGGCGTTGGCCAAGCTCAAGATATCTGACTCTGAGCTGCCAAAGCTGAGCGAGGGGGACCTCTTCAGGCTCGTCCAAACCTTAAGGGTTATGACAAAGCCTATGGTTATAGTGGCCAATAAGGCCGACGTACCTTCCTCTGAGAAGAACGTGGAAAGGCTAAGGGCCAGCTTTCCGGGCACCCCCGTGGTGCCCACGAGCGCGCTTGCAGAGGTCCTGCTAAAGAGGCTGGCCAAACAGGGGGTAGTCTCATATCTTCCAGGTGACCTCGGTTTCAGGGTTAGGGAGAGGCCCCAGGACGCCAAGCTCCTTAAGGCCATTGAGATGATCGGAGACCTCATGAACAGGATGAAGGGCACGGGAGTGGTTCAGTCCATCAACGTAGCCCTGTTCGACGTGCTTAAGCTGATAGCGGTTTACCCCGTTGAGGACTTCAACAAGTTCACAGACAGGCAGGGCAGGGTGCTCCCTGACGTGCTTCTGGTCCCCAAGGGCGCCACCGCTAGAGAGCTCGCATACCGCATACACACGGAGCTAGGCGACACCTTCCTTTACGCGATTAACGCGAAGACCAAGCAAAGGGTTGGGGCTTCCTACGTCCTGCAGGACAACGACGTGATAAAGGTCGTGGCGGCAGGCGCCAGAGGTTAGGTCACTGATATATGTACTTCCTTGCCTTCCTTATAGTCCCAGACGTCCTTAAAGGCACCACCATCGCCTCCGTGGACCCTACCTTCCTGATAACGCTCAAGGCCGCCATGAGGTTCTGTAGCCCGGTCGACCTCACCCTGAGTATGCCTCTCCTCGCGACCTTATCATAAAATATCAGCTTTGGCTCAGCGCCGGCGTAACCTACCTCGCCGAAGAGCCTCTTAAAGGAGCCCTCTATTGCGGCCCTCACTTCCTCCTCTGACACTTCTGAGGAGGTTACCACCTCAAAGACCACATATCTTTTCCTGACCCTCTTCTTAACGGCACTCCATGGGGAGGCCTCTGCCAGGCCGGCCTTAGGCCTGCTGAACAGAAGCGCAATCATAAGTGAGACTGCCAGAGAGACCGCAGCGCTAACTGCTACCACGACCACGAGCAGAGGTATTGACAAGAATTCACCTCTTCTTTGACAGCTTACGGGCCTCCCTCTCCGTCTCCCTAAGAATAATTATGTCGCCAACCCTCACGGCGCCCATGACGTTCCTAGTGATTATCCTTCCCTTGTCCTTGCCCTCGAGCACCCTTACTCTGACCTGCGTAACCTCGCCTGAGACGCCTGTCCTGCCAAGTATCTGTATCACCTCGGCCGGGAACCCTATCTCCTCTGTGATCGAGGGCTGCTGAGCCTCAGCCTTAGAGCTCATGCCTAGTCTCCGCTCAGAAGGGGTTACAGGGGCTTTTAAACGCTGAGAGCCGTAACACCGGGCTTCCCCTACCTAAGGACGTCCGAGGCCCAAGAATTGAGGGGTTCCATGTTGAGCGAGTCTTACGCTCGCTCGGTCGAGGAAAGGCTTACATATGTGGCCAGGGTCAGAAGCGAGGTTTCGAAGGACGTCGTGAGCCCTTACGACTTCAGGTCCCTTCAAAAGGGGCTCCTAAACTATATCAGCTCCCTTAAGTCCCTCATAATAACTGTCCCAAGGGACGTCCTAGGCGAGGACTTCTTACCCCTCTACAGGAGGATAGGGGGACTTGAACCCCTAGTTCTGAGAGCCACTGACACTAACCAGCTGCTTAGGTATCTTGAGGCGGCTGATGACGCCTTCGTAGAACTTGTAAACGCCTTATTCCGGGCGGGAGTGATTAGCTCTGGGAGGACACCTCGGATCAAGGGCTGAGGGCCTCTGAGCACGCCTCTTTAGCCAGGTCCCTCACAATGCCAAGGAGACCCTTTGACTTCAAGGCGTTCTCGGCGATCCTGCCCTCTAGCCGCGACATCGCCTCCTCAACGCCTTTCGCCAAAAGCCTCTCAGCCATGAGCCTGACCAGCGTTATCCTCCTTGACGCCAGCTTGGCCGTGAACTTGCTGTCCTTTAGCAGATAGTCGCGGTGCTCCTCTATGGCATTTACAAGATCGCTCATGCCCTGGCCCATCACAGCGCTTGTCCTGACAAGCCTAGGCCTCCACTGGGAGTCCTGGACGCCCAGCTCTCCCTTGTCAAGCGCGAAGGACAGGTACTCATAGGCCTTCTGGGCGTCGGGAAGGTCGCTCTTGTTCAGAACATAGATGTCGCCTATCTCCATAACGCCAGCCTTCAGTGCCTGAATCTCGTCCCCTACGCCGGGCATCGTGACAACTACGACTGTGTGAACAGCGCTCATAACGTCAACTTCTGCCTGACCTACCCCAACGGTCTCCACTATCACCTTGTCGTAGCCCAAGGCATCGAAGGCCTCTACCATGGCCAGGGCAGCCAGGCTAAGGCCTCCCTTTAGTCCCCTTGTTGAAACGCTTCTTATGAACGTCCCTGAGTCCTTGGAGTCCTCCTGCATCCTGAGCCTATCCCCCAGTAGCGCGCCTCCGCTCAGGGGTGAGCTGGGGTCGATGGCTATGACCGCAACTCTGAGGCCCTGACGTCTGTATTCCCTTATCAGCCTCGATATTATCGTGCTCTTGCCCGCCCCAGGGATCCCTGTAACCCCTATAACATGGGCCCTTCCAGCCCTTGCCATGATCTCATCAAATACCTCAGGTGGAACCTCGTAAGGGTTCTCTAGGGCTGTGAGAAGCCTTCCTATAGCCCTTAGGTTACCCGATAACGCCTCGCTGAAGAGGGTCCTGAGGTCTGATGACATTTACTCACCCCTTGGCGCCTGTGGACCTCTTCTCCTCGGCAAGCCTCCTAACCAAGTCAATTATCTTCCTCAGGCTCTCGCCAGGCAGGAAGACCGCCCTGACGCCCATCTTCTTAAGCTCCTCTACGTCAACTACAGGTATAGTCCCCCCTACGACAACAGGTATGTCCTCAGCGCCTAACTCCCTCAGCTTCTCAATAAGGGCCTTGACGTGATGTATGTGAGCGCCGCTTAATATGCTGACCCCTATCACGTCAGCGTCCTCTTCTACTGCTGCCCTAGCGACCTGCTCAGGGCTCTGCCTTATCCCAGTGTAGACTACTTCAAAGCCCGCGTCCTTCAAGGCCCTAGCTATGACCTTGGCTCCCCTGTCATGGCCGTCAAGGCCGAGCTTTGCAACTATGACCTTATATGGCCTCTCCTTAGTAGATTGGAGGCTCAACATAGACTCCGTACACCTCCTTGAGTGCACCCATTATTTCCCCAAGGGTGGCGTACGCCTTGACAGCCTGAAGCACATAGGGCATTATGTTATCGCCCCTCTCGGCAGCCTTCCTGAGCTCATCAAGGCTCCTCTTCCACCTCTCAGCGTCCCTTGAGGCCCTTATCTGGGCTATCCTCTGCTTCTGCCTCCTCTCTATCTCCTCCTGGTCGAACTCCAGGAGGGGGACCTTCCTGACGTCCTCTACCTCATTTTCAGTAAATATGTTTACCCCCACTATGAACCTCCTGCCCTCCTCCACGTCCTTCTGGAACTTGTATGCGGCGTCAGCAACCTCGCGCTGCGGGAACCCCTTCTTAACGGCCTCTAGCATGCCGCCCATCTGCTCTATTTTATCTATGTACTTCCACGCCCTCTCCTCCATCTCATCAGTTAACCACTCCACATAGTAGCTGCCCGCCAGCGGGTCTATGGTGTCAGCGACCCCTGTCTCGTACGCTATGATCTGCTGCGTCCTGAGCGCTATCTTGGCGGCGAACTCGCTGGGCACTCTGAAGGGCTCATCAAAGCTGTTCGTGTGAAGGCTCTGCGTCCCCCCGAGGACCGCGGCGAGGGCCTCTATGGCCGTTCTAACTATGTTGTTCCAGGGCTGCTGGGCGGTCAGCGACACGCCAGCGGTCTGCGTGTGGAACCTGAGCCACCAGCTCCGCGGCTTCTTAGCGCCAAACCACTCCCTCATTATCTTCGCCCACATCCTCCTCGCGGCGCGGAACTTCGCTATCTCCTCAAAGAAGTTTATGTGGGCGTCGAAGAAGAAGCTCAGCCTAGGCGCGAACTCATCAACGTCAAGCCCCCTGGCCTTAAGCTGCCTCACGTACTCTATTCCGTCAGCTAGGGTGAAAGCGAGCTCCTGGACCGCCGTGGAGCCGGCCTCCCTGATGTGGTAGCCGCTTATGCTGATGGGGTTCCACTGGGGCAGGTTCTTCACGCTCCACTCGATTAAGTCCATGGCCACCTTGACGGCCGGCTCAGGCGGGAAGACGTAGCTCTTCTGGGCTATGAACTCCTTCAGCGGGTCGTTCTGCGTGGTCCCCCCTATCTGGGAGTACGGCACGCCCTGCTTCTCCGCCACAGCCACGTAGAAGCTCAGGAGGACTGGCGCAGGGGGATTGATCGTCATGTTCGTTGTGACCTTACCCATGTCAATGCCGTCGAATATTATCTCCATGTCGACTACTGTGGGCACGCTGACGCCGACTATCCCTACCTCGCCCTCCGCCATCGGGTCATCGGGGTCTACGCCCACCAGGGTCGGGTAATCAAAGGCCAGGCTGAGCCCCGTCTCGCCGTGCTCTATAAGGAACTTCAGCCTCCTGTTAGTCTCCTCAGGGCCCCCGTACCCGCTGAACATCCTCATTGTCCACAGCCTGGCCCTGTACATCGTTGCATGGATGCCCCTAGTGAACGGGTACTCGCCTGGCATGCCGAGTCTCTCCATGTAGTCAAAGCCCTTGATGTCAGAGGGTGTGTAGACCCTCTTGATAGGTATGTCGCTCAGTGTAGTGAACTCCTCCTGCCTCTCTGGGACCCTTTGGAGCCACTGAGGTAACGTCTCTTGCTCCCATCTCTTAACGGCCTCCTCTATCTTCTTGACTTCGTCGTCCTTGAAGAGCTCGCCCACTATAGGCCACCGCCTTCTAAAGCCCTTCAAGGTTTTTATATCCATTGGCGTGTACGACTAATAAAACTATAACCCTATATTAAGAGGCCTTGAACCCTGTGACCTGGGCGAAGCCCCGTGAAGCTGTACTCTGAAGTGCTGGGCAAGAGTGTTGAAGTGCCAGATAGACCTGAGCGTATTGTCAGCCTAGCCCCAGCGATAACGGAGACTCTCTACATGCTCGGCCTTGAGGAGAGAGTGGTTGGCGTGAGCTTCTTTTGTGATAAGCCCCCACAGGTGTCAAAGAAGCCACGGGTAGGCGCTTACCTTAACGTTAACTATAGCTTGCTGGAAAAGCTGAGGCCCGACCTGGTACTTGTAACCACGGGGGCGCAGCGCGAGAGGATAGCGGAGCTAGAGTCTAAGGGTTACGTCGTTTACCCTATACCGCTCCCGGTCAGCGTCTACGGGATCCTTGACAGCATTATAGTGGTAGGCATGGTCGTAGGCGAGGTTGACAAGGCCAGGCAGCTCGCGTCGTCCCTTCTCGACAGGTTAATGGAGCTGAGGGGGGCCCTGAAGGGGGTTAAACTATACTATGAGATTGATCTGGGGGGTCCTGTCAGCGTTGGGGCCTACAGCTACATAGGGGACGCCTTCAAGCTAATGGGGGCCTCTCATGTCTTTGAGGGCCAGCGTATACCTTATGTAATTAATCCCAGCCCTGAAGCGGTGAAGGCCTTTGACCCAGACATTATAATTTATGAGCAGAAGTTGGGCGAGAAGGCGTCGATAGAAAGCGTGAGAAGGTCCCTTGAGGCCAGGGGTATGGGCTCCCTGAGGGCCCTTAGGGAGGGCAAGGTCGTCATAATGGAGTACGACAGCTTAGCCCATTATGGACCGAGCTTCTTTGAGGCCGCCAAAACTATGGCTGAAAGGGTTAAGGCTGTGCTTGGGGCTTCGAGGGCTGAGGCTGCTTAGGGAAGTAGAGGGCCTCGAGGACCCTGTTTATGTCGACAAAGCTGTAGGAGGTCCTAATGGCGTTAAGTGACATGCGCTTGTACTCGTCAGAGCCGTAGATGTTTATCGCCTCAGTCAAGTACTTTGAGAACTCCTCGTAGTCCTTCTCGTCCACCTCTGAGGCCTTAGGGTCCGTGTATATGTTTATCAGCTCCCTCAGGTCCTGGCCGAAGAGCCAGCCGTTGACTCCGTGCTGAATGACCTCTACCGCTGCGCCGTCTCTCGATGACACGACGGGGACGCCGTTGGCTAGGGACTTCATGAAGCTGGTGCCGCTGGCCTCCCAGCCCGAGAACGGCGTGAAGGTCTGTATGTCAGCGCCTGGCTGCAGGACCTTCGCCTTAGGTACGTCATAGTCTGGCACATGAATGACGTTGGGGTATTTCTTCGCAAGCCTGTGGAAGGCCTTCATGTACGACAGCCCATCTAAGTCACGTGGGTGAGCTTTACCGCCTACCACGAAGAGAACGTCCTTAGGCTCGTTCTCCTCTATGTACCTGGCTATGAAATAGGGCCTCTTGTACCTCGTGTTACGCCTGAGCCACACTACGACAGGCTTGTCTAAGAAGGACTCGCTGACGTCCTTATAGGCCCTGACAAGGTTTAGCAAGTCCCTCTTCGCCTGCTGGTGCGCCTTCCAGAGGTCGTCCTCTGTTATCCCGTTCAGCCCCTTGTCTGTTAGTAAAGACCTTACCGATTGGTGGACCCAGCGGTCTAAGTCAACACCGTTCGTGATGTGAGTTATCACGGACTCGTACTTAGCGAACGTCTTCTTAGTTATCTCCTCATGTTTAGCTGAAACCGTGAAGACGGCCTTAGCCTTCTGCATGCCTATCTCCGTCAACACGACGAAGGGCTCTGGGTGGCCATAACCGAACTCCTCTGCCAGCACTGGGGTTGGATAGGTAGGATGGCCCCAGGGACCTGGCGTGTGAGTTGTGAAGCGGAAGTTCTCGAACTCTGGAAGGGCCAACATCAACAGGACAGTGTAGGCCTCCTGCAGGTCTATGTGCCTTACCCTCTCAAGGCCCACGTAGTCCTTTAGGTAAGCAGCTGACGCCTTGGCCAGCAGAACGTACTTGTAGATGTTCTCGTCATAGGTGCCCTCTATGTACGTCCTCTCGCTTAGCGCCCTAGCCCATGAAGGGCACTCCGCCTCGAAGAACACAACCCTTGACTTACCCCTCTCGTAAATCCATGGCCTCACTATAACGTCCTCTCCACGAACCTTGACAGTCATAGCGGGCTCAGGGAACAACACGTCCTCAAACCTGAGCGGGTGCTCCTGCGGCTTAGGAGCCGGGTTACCTGCCTCATCAAAAGCATAGGAGACGTAGCCGTGCCTGTAGAGGAGCGTGAGCACGTAGTACCTGAGGCCGCGCCTGGCCGCGGCGTAGAACTTGTCACCCTCAAGGACGCCAAGGCCGCCGGCATACGTGTAAAGCTCGTCAAGGGCTATTTCGGGGGTTACGGACACTATCACGTCCTTATCCATAGTGCGCACCTCACAAGGCTGGGCGAGGGTTCATTAAATTAGTTTAAGCGTCAAGCCCTCTACACGTAGCCACTAGGTAGCCATCTAGATAGGGACCGTCAAGCCCCTTAGACAGCATTGGTTTACAGCCCGCCGACGATAACTCCTTAAGGGCCCCCTCAACATGTGCCCTCCTCCTGCTGACGAGGGCCACAGCCCTCTCATCACCCCACTCACGGACTACCTTCAATGTGTCAGGGTTAACGCAGTCTGCCTCGAAGGTCCCAATCCTCAGAGGCTTAAGCGAGGCCCTGAGCCTCAGGAGGCTGACCACGGACTCCTGGAGCTCCTTCTCCCAAAGTCCAGGGTCCCAGATCATGGGAAGCCTGTTATCTGGGTCATGGTCGCCCTTCATGCCTATCTCGTCACCGTAGTAAATGCTTGGCGAGCCAAATACGTAAACTTCGATGGCAAAGGCCCGCTCAACTAGGCCATAATCCTTAAGAAGCGTAGCTATGCGGGGTGTGTCATGACTGCCAACAAGGTTATACATGGCGTTCGCAACGCCAAGGGGAAGTCGTAGGTACTCAAGGCTGAGCCTCCTGGCGGCCTCGCACGCGGAGGCCTTGCCTGTGAGGAAGTCCAATATAGCCCCATAGGCCTCGTAATTCATGGCAGAGTTCGCCGTCTCGCCCAGAGGATAAGAGCTGGCGAGGCCCATGATCTCCATTATGACCGGCCTCTCCTCACTCTCCTGGGCGCAGGCGTAAAGGCCTCTCATGAAGCTGTCAGGCAGTCCGTGAGCTACGTCAATCCTGAAGCCGTCAGCTCCCCTCCTAAGCCACTCCCTAACTATGTGGCAGAACCTCTCCAGGACTGCCCCGTTTTCATGGTTCAGCTTGACCATGGACCAGACGCCTGCAAAGGTCTCATAGGGAGGCAGAAGCCCTTGGGGCCTGAGGCTCCCCCTACAGCCCTTTGCGATGTATTCCTTTAGGACTTCTCCATATATCTTCCTCAGCCCCTCTAAGTCGTTCTCTAGGAGGCGATACCATGACGAAAACGAACTAGCCATATCATTGCTGTGAAGTAGCTCCACGAACTCCCTCGCGCAAGGTGAGCTGTGATGGGGGACCAGGTCAAGGATCACCTTCATGCCGAGCTCGTGGGCCCTTGAAACTAGTTGCTCGAAGGCCTCCAGCCCCCCTAAGTCATCGTCTACCGAGAGGTGATCTATAACGTCGTATCTGTGGTAGGAGCCTGACTTGTAAATAGGCGTAAGGTATATGGCCTCAATACCAAGTCCCCTTATGTAGTCAAGCTTCTGGGCCAGCCCTATAAGGTCGCCCCCGAGCCTCTCTCTCGGCCTTTCCTTAAGCTGCGGCAAGGGCCCTCTTGAGCTGTAGAAGCTGTCCACGAAGACCTGGTAGTAAGTCGTGCCGAGGAACCAGGGAATATCGTCGCTTAGGCTGGGCGGGGACCAGGGCTTTGCGTCGCCAAGGCCGTCAAAGCCGAAGTAGTATTCCCTTCTGCCGTCCGTTAGCCTGAACAGGTAAGCCTTGATATCAGGCCTAGGGACCCTTGCCTCAAAGTAGTCCCTTAGTTCGTCCCTTAGGACCCTTTCTGCGCCAAACTCCTTCCACCCGTCCCCTGTGAGCGCCCTGACGTAGACTTCGTCGAACTCGCCCCTGACTGTAAAGAGTCTCAGGACCCTGAGGCCGCCATAGCCTGAGAAGTAGCTTGGCCAGCCCTCATCGTGCAGTATTAGCTCCCCGTGGACGCCTCCTTCCCTGAGGGCCTCCCTCAGCTCCCTGAGCCCTGCCTCGAGCCTTGACGCCCTCACCTTGAACTTCCAGAGCTCCAGCTCTTCACGAGCCTCTACCTCGTAGTCCTCATAAGGCCTGTAGTAGCTGTCTACATAGAAGTATCTGTAAGTTCCCTCCCTCACCCTTACCTGGGCTAAGCCCCTGTCCCCTACACGCCGTAGCTCAACCCTTCCTGGAAAGAACGCTGTGAAGTCCGACACCACATAGAGGTGCTTAACGCCCTGGGGCCAGGGATAGCTGAACTCCACTATGGGCTCGCCGAACCTAGCCCTTCCAAGCCTTGGCCTCCTGACTAAGTGCAAGGCGTTTTTCCGTACCTGTGGCCGCCCATGTACTGCTTATTAATCATTGCTACATGGGCGCAGGAGGGTGCCTCTAGTTGAAGCTGTTCGAGTACGAGGCCAAGGAGATAGTGAGAAAGTACGGGTTCGAGACGCCAAGGGGGGTCATTGTAAAGGAAGGGGATGACATAAGGAAGGCTATAGAGTCCGCTGGCATTAAGCCACCCCTTGTAGTTAAGGCTCAGGTCCTAGTAGCCGGCAGAGGCAAGGCTGGAGGCGTCAAGTTGGCCAACAGCGTGGAGGAGGCGGTAGCAATAGCCCAGCAGATGTTCAGGACGCCCATAAAGGGGATAAGGCCCTCGATCTTACTGATTGAGGAGGCCATAAAGCACGACGTAGAGCTCTACGCGGGGTTCGTAATAGACAGGGCGGAGCGCAGGCCGCTAGTCCTCGTCAGCAGGTATGGCGGTATGGACCTGGAGGAGATCGCGAGGGAGCATCCCGAGGCTATAATCAAGTACTATATAGATCCTGAGAAGGGGCTCAAGAGCTATGAGGCCAGACTCCTCGGTAAGCAGCTGGGCCTGAGCGGCAAGCAGCTGAGCAGCTTTGAGTCGTTCCTAGTGACCCTTTACAGGGTATTCATAGACTACGACGCTGAGCTAGCGGAGAGCAACCCCCTGGCCCTGCTACCTGACAGAGTCCTACCCCTGGACGTGAGGATAACAATTGATGATAATAGTCTCTACAGGCATCCGGAGTTTGAGGCCACTCAGAAGGAGAGGCTTGGCGAGCTGACTGAGAGGGAGATAGCGGCCAGGGATAAAGACCTGGCCTACGTGGAACTTGACGGCGACGTCGGCATTATAAGTAATGGGGCAGGGTTGACTATGACTACAATGGACCTCGTCTATGAGTTCGGGATGAGGCCTGCCAACTTCCTTGACATTGGAGGCGGCGCGGAGGCCGAACACATAAAGGAGGCCCTGGAGTTCGTGATGAGTGACCCTAAGGTTAAGAAAGTGTTCATTAACATCTTCGGCGGCATAACCAGGGCGGACGAGGTTGCCAGGGGTATCGTCATGGCGCTCAAGGACCTGGGAGACAGGGCGAAGCCTCTAGTAGTCAGGCTGACGGGCACAAATGAGGAGCTTGGGAGAGAGATATTAAAGGAGGTGGGCATAGAGCCTTACACAGACCCCCTGGAAGCCCTTGAGCACCTTAAGAAGCTGTGAGGGTGAGAGGCTATGGGGATACTGGTAGATGAGAACACCAGGGTGATCGTACAGGGGATAACTGGCAAGGAGGGGTCGTTCCACACTAAGCTTATGCTCCAGTACGGAACGAAGGTAGTCGCTGGCGTAACGCCAGGCAAGGGCGGAAGCACTGTTGAAGGCGTGCCAGTCTATGACACCATGGCTGAGGCCGTCAAAGAGCACCCCGAGGCCAACACCTCAATAATATTTGTGCCCGCCAAGTTCGCCTCGGACGCTGTCTATGAGGCCGTAGATAGCGGAATGAAGGTGATAGTTGCCATAACTGAGCACATACCTGTCCACGACGCTATGGAGTTCGTCAACTACGCCAAGAGGAAGGGCTCAGTGATAATAGGCCCTAACTGCCCTGGCATCATAACACCTGGAAAGACCAAAGTCGGCATAATGCCAGGTCACGTCTTCACGCCTGGCCCAGTGGGCATTATGTCAAGGAGTGGAACATTGACTTACGAGATAGGCTACTTCCTGACGAAGGCCGGGCTCGGCCAGTCAACTGTGATAGGCGTTGGGGGCGATCCCGTGACAGGCTTAACGTTCCCTGAGGTCATAGAGATGTTCGAGAGGGACCCACAGACCAAGGCTGTAGTGATGATAGGTGAAATCGGGGGCGACGCCGAGGAGAGGGTCGCCAGGATGGTCAAGGAGGGCAGGATAAAGAAGCCTGTGGTGGCCTTCGTGGCAGGAAGAACGGCCCCTGAGGGTAAGAGGATGGGCCACGCGGGAGCGATAATAATGCTGGGCACAGGCGCTTACAAGGATAAGGTTGCAGCGCTTGAGGACGCCGGTATCAGGGTCGCCCGCACGCCTTACGAGGTGCCGAAGCTAGTCAAGGAGGCCCTAGAGAGGGCCTAGCTTAACCTCTAGCTTAACCTAACGCCTCCCTTCTTCTCCTTGACTGAGCTACCTCGCTTGTCCCACTGACCACTATCTCGTAGAGGACCGCTGTCTTGCCAGGCCCCGGTCTCAGTAGCCTCCCTAACCTCTGTATGAATTGCCTCCTTGAACCGGTGCCCGAGACCAGTATCCCAACGTTAGCATCAGGTATGTCAAGACCCTCGTCTCCAGCGGTCGTGACCACGAGGACCCCTGACTTAGCCCTCTTAAAGGCCTCCAAAGCGCGTAGTCTCTCGTCCTTATCTATGTCGCCATGAATGAGGAAAGCTCCAAGCTTCTCAGCTATCTCCTCGGCCTGCCTCTTGAACTGGGTGAAAATTATTATCTTGGAACCCTTCTCAAGCTCCTGCCTGGCCAGGTCCACGACCTGACTTATCTTGCTCTCGCTCTCCTGAATTATTGACTGCATCTGGGCCCTGACCCTCAGGGCCTCTATGGCGTTGAGCTCGCCCTTCTTAGCGGCCTCCAACAGCTCCTCAAACGTCCTGCCAGCTGCGAACAGCTGATACCTCCTTTTCAGCTCGTCATATACCTTCTGTTCATCAGGCCTTAACTTCACCATGACCCTCCTTATTATGAAGGGGGCCAGGTAGCCCTGCTCCATCAGCTCAGCGGCTCCCTTCTGGTAGACTATGCCGCCGACCAGCGGGAAGACCTCCTCATGCTTCCCGTCCTCCCTTACCGCCGTCGCTGACAAGGCCATCCTGAAGGGGGCTGGCATGTAAGTAGCTATGGCCTTGAACTTGTCAGCCGGAAGGTGGTGAGCCTCGTCAAATACGAGAAAGGCAAACTCGCCAGCCAGGTCGTCAACGTACCTAAAGGCCGTCTGATACGTTGTGACAGTTATGTAGGATGGCCTCTTCTCGTCCCCGTAGAAGGCGCCTAGAAGGCCTGCGGCGTCCGTGAAGTTAGATAAGGCGTCAAGCCACTGCTTGACCTGTTCCTTAGTAACGACTACTATTAGCGTCTTAACCCCTAGCCTTGCGATGCCCGCTACCGCAATCAGCGTCTTGCCTGCCCCGGTGGGCAGGACTATCACGCCACGGGCCTGGTTCTTCTCCCAGGCCTCTAGGGCCTCCTGCTGATAGGGCCTCAGTTCGCCCTTAAACGTGATGGACCTCGGCAGCTTAGCCTTTTCCTCTAGCCCCAGCAGGTCGTTTACTAGGAACCCCTTTGACCTGAAGAACCTCAGGAGGTCAGCGTAGAGGTAAGGCGGCGACACGTATGACTTAGCGCCACTGTCGTACTTGACCTCAGGCCTTCCGAGCTCCTGGATAAGGGGCTTCAGGAACACCTTTGACGATATAGTTAGCCTGCCGTGAGAATAAGATATAGTTATAGAGCCTCTCTCGGTCACGTAGCTTTGGACTTCCTTGTAGTCCTCAGGCATTATCCTGTCCTTAAAGGACTCGAGGACCCTCAGAACCTCGGCAGGGCTTAGGGCAGAGTCCGCCAGCTTCTTCTCGTCAAGCTCGAATATAGATAGTCCTCTCTCCCTCCCCACGTACCTGGAGAACTCTAGCAGCTGCCTGAACTCCTCATCGCTCAGCCATCCCTTGACCCTGAACCTGGGCTCAGGCCTCAAACTCCCCTTCCTCCACTACCCTATAGCCGAGCACCTCCTGTGGCTCGCCGAAGCCCAGTTGCATAAGGAACCTGTGAACCTTAAGAGGGGGGTCAGGCCTTGATGAAAGCCTTAGGCACTCATTCAAGACCTCAGCCTTGTCGACCTCTGGCCACTCAAAGGGCTCCAACGAGAAGTCCCTGCCGCAGAGCTCTGCCACCACCTCAACTACCTCGAGGCACCTGAGCGAGACGAAGCATCTAGCGTAGACTTCAAGCCTCCTCTTCTCATCTTTGCCTAACAACACCTCTACGTAGTTATGCTCCTTGTTTACAAGAGTTGAGAACAACTCGGCCACATCGTCGCCGTTTATTCCCTTGAACAGGTCCTCAAGGCAGGGCCCAGCTCCTGGCGTGGGTTCTAGATCACCCCTGACCAACTAGGTCACCTCTTAAAACCCTCTTCACGGCTGGGCCCTAGGATCGATGTAGCCTGAAAGGTAAAGGGCTTTAACAGACCTTGGAGCCAGGCTGTACAGGCTCCGCGACCGTAAGTATGACGGGCTTCTCCGAGTCCCCGCAGGGGGCCGCCAGAAGCATGCCCTGGCTAACGAGCCCAGCCATCTGCTTAGGCTTAAGGTTGGCCACGACTATCACGTACCTGCCTACCAGGTCCTCGGGCCTATACCACTTCTGAAGGCCAGCCAATATCTGCCTCTTCTCGGAGCCCAGGTCAACGGTTAACTTTATCAGCTTCCTGCTGTTGGGCACAGGCTCTGCCGACAACACCTTTCCGACCCTCAGGTCAAGCCTGGCGAACTCAGAGTAGTCAACAAGCCCCTCCTGACCACTGCTCAAGACCCTTCACCCTTGGTCTCCTTCCTGTGCCACTCCTCCTTACCTAGGTACGGCTGCCTCATGGTCAGCCCTATCCTCATTACCGCGAGCCTCTTTGAGGCCTTGCTCACCTGGGTCACCCTGACCCTGACAACGTCACCTATTGAAATCGTTCTGCCCGTCTCCCTCCCCTTAAAGGACCTGTTCGCCTCTACATAATCCACGTCCTCGTCCATGAGCTGGCTCCTGTGAACGAAGCCGTCAGTAGGGCCTAGGCTCACGAAGACTCCAAACTCCCGGGCCTCGCGCACTATCCCCATGCTGACCTCCTGGAGCACAGGCTCATACGTGAGGACGCGATACCTCACGGGGAAGTAGATCTGGGGGTCGTTGGGGAGAAGAACTCCGTCGCCCTGCACCTCAGCATCGATTACGCTGATTATTATGCCGAGAGTTTCGTCCACCTGACCTTCGAGCTCCTCTCTGAGAGAGTCAAGGACCGCCTTGTTTAGGTCATCAGTGAAGGCTAGGTCAGGCCTCACTCCGACCCACTCGTAGACGGTGTACTCTGCGTACAAGTCGCCCCCTCCATTCGTCCTTTGAGGGCCGTTTTGTAGAGGCCTATAAGCTCTCTGCCGCCTGTCTCTACGCGCTCGTCCTCACCTGTTTACGTTTGCTTGTTGCGCCTAGGGCTTCCACCTCTTGCTGCGAAAGCTGCGCCCTCCGCGGCGCTGTGGGCGGCCGTCAGGTCAAACGGGGCCGGGTTCCATCTACGGGGTTCAGCTCTCATATAGGTTGTTGCCTTACGGTCATCGCCTCACCCCTGTTCCCCCGCATCCCGCTCGGGCCTTCATCGAGCTTGGGGGCGTTCAGGGCCACCCCAGGGGCCCCACATCTTGAGTGCTCGGTTACGTACATCCTGTATGTGCTGATTGGGTGACAAACTATAAACATATATGAAAGTTGAAACAGCTACGTAGGGCGGTCGTGACCTTCATCGGCCTCGTCACCCTCGTCCTGAGCATTGCCCCATCAGGTGAAGGAATAGGTCTGTGAGAACTGTTTCAAGTTATTACTATAAATAAGGTTTCTATTAATGTAAAAGGGGGTTCAGCCCCTGAGGGTCCTGAAGGCAGATGGGCCCGGAGGTTGCTCAGGCGGACAGGTTCAGGGCGGCCCAGCTTCTCAGGGCTGCGAGGAAGTTCTTCTCGCTGACGGAGCTCTCCCAGCTTCTCGACATGCCCGCGCCCATGTTGTCTAGGTATGCCACGGGTGCTACGCTTCCATCGGAGGGCAACGCTAGGCTGATCCTGGAGAGGCTTCTCTCGAGGGACGTGATAACGTCCCTTGTGGCCAAGGCCGTTAAGGTCTATGGGGGCTTCTACAACATCGCTGGCGTAACTCTGGATCCCTACGCGCTGGCCCTGGTCTCCGAGTATGCAGTTAGGCGGTTCGGCGGGCACTTTGACAGGGTGCTCACGCCTGAGGCTGGCGGGATAAGCCTGGCCACTGCCGTAGGTCTGGCGTCAGGCAAGCCTATAGTCGTCGCGAGGAAGCAGAAGCCCCCGATAGATGAGCCTATACTAGAGGCCGTTTACTTCTCGGGCCCCGCGTCCTATACGATGTTCTACGTCGCCAGGAGGGAACTGCCCAAGGACTCAAAGGTCCTCCTAGTTGACGACTTCAGCATACATGGTCATACCCTGAGGGCCCTTGTCGAGCTCGCCAGGAAGGCTGGCTCGAGGGTCACGGGAGCCCTCGTAGTGGTAGGCGTCGGCGAGGACTGGAAGGTCGTTGACAACGCCGAGGCACTCCTTGAGATAAGGGGCTAGGCCGCCTTCAGCAACGGCCTTAAGGCCTCAGCCACCAAGGGCGCTACGTCAATTTGGGAGACCATAGCGGAGGTCACGGGTGTAGTGTTAGCGGCGTAAACCCTCGTAATGCCTGCCTCGAACAGCCTCTCCTCAGCGCCAGGGACCAGGAGCGCGTGGGCCACCAGGACCTTCACGTCAATGGCTCCCATAGACCTCAGCATCTGAGCCGCCTTGGCCACAGTAGTTCCCGTGCTTATTATGTCGTCAACTATGACGACCTTT
>Ga0209739_100400_pt1 | contig 17968 bp, 18 predicted proteins | sample JossMetagenome_2_FD_184729 | JGI IMG/M metagenome (GOLD analysis project Ga0209739, IMG submission 184729) | Hot spring sediment microbial communities from Joseph's Coat, Yellowstone National Park, USA - JC3_ASED (SPAdes) (version 3) | ecosystem: Environmental > Aquatic > Thermal springs > Hot...
AAGCCCCCTTCAAACTCGTAATACTCGACGAAGCAGACAACATGACCAGCGACGCCCAACAAGCACTAAGACGCATAATGGAAATATACGCCCAAAACACAAGATTCATACTACTAGCAAACTACGTAAGCGGAATCATCGAGCCTATTCAATCCCGCGTTGTCATGGTTAGGTTTAATCCGCTTCCAAAAGACGCCGTGATAGCGAGGTTGAGATACATCGCCGAAAATGAGGGGGTCAAGGCGACAGACGACGCGTTGGAGGCGATTTACGAATTCACCCAGGGGGACATGAGGAGGGCTATCAACGCCCTCCAGATAGCCGCCGTTAATAAAGAAATCACAGAAGAGATAGTGGCGAAGGCCCTCGGGCTGGTGAGCCCCAGGTTACTGCGCGAAGCTCTGCACGAGGCGGCTAAAGGCAGTTTTGGGAAGGCCATTACGCAGATATACGGCTTCGTAGTCGATGGAGGCGTCGGGGAGCTGGAAATTGTGAAGCAGATCCACCGCGAGGCTCTAAGGCTAGACGTGCCTGAGCACATAAAGCCGGAGATAGCGTATATAGTTGCCGAGGCGCACTATGCTGTATTAAGGGGGGCTAGGGGGCTTGCGCAGATATACGGCGCGCTTGCCAAGATCAGAAGACTCCTAAAAGCCGACTCTAGCCGTTAAGTTGTTTTTAACGAAAAGTTTATATAACTAAGAAAAATTTAAATACTCGCCATGTCTTCGGGCAACCCACCTTCCTCGGGAAAGCCGCTGAAGCTCCGTATCAATAGGGATAGTGAGGGATATTTAAGCCTTGTTACCGACACCGGCGAAGTTTATCGATGCCCCATCTGCGGCAACGATAGGTTCGTCTACAACTATGAAAGAGGAGAAGTTGTCTGTATAGTATGCGGCGCGGTAGTGCAGGAGCAGTTGCTAGACCTCGGACCTGAGTGGAGGGCTTTTACTTCTGAGGAGAAGGGCCAGAGGGCGCGTACCGGCGCACCTCTCACACGCCTCATCTCGGAGGCGCTTACCACGGTGATTGATTGGAGGGATAAGGACGTCTCGGGCAAGGAGCTAGACATAAAACGCAAGCTGGAGGTTATTAGGCTGAGGAAGTGGCAGACTAGAGCCCGCGTCCAGACGTCATACGAGAGAAACTTCATCCAGGCGGCGCAGGAGTTGGAGAGGCTGAGAAGCGCCATGGGCATACCCAGGCCGTGTATAGAACAGGCCCTAGAGATCTACAGACAAGCGCTGGAGAAGGAGCTTGTAAGGGGCAGATCTGTGGAGGCCATGGCCGCCGCGGCGCTTTACATGGCTTGCCGCATGATGAAAATGCCGAGGCCATTAGACGAACTTGTGCGGTACACCAAGGCGTCTAGAAGAGAGGTGGCCCGTTGCTACCGTCTGCTACTCCGAGAGCTAAACGTCAAGGTGCCAATAAGCGATCCCGTGTTGTACATCTCCAGAATAGCCGAGCAGCTGAAGCTAAGCGGCGAGGTTGTGAAGACGGCAATTGAAATCTTGCAGAGGGCGAAGAGGGCTGGGATAACGGCAGGTAAAGACCCTGCCGGCCTCGCCGCCGCAGCTGTCTACATAGCCTCCCTAATGCACGGCGATAACAGGACCCAGAAAGACTTCGCAGTAGCCGCCGGCGTCACAGAGGTCACCGTCCGCAACAGATACAAAGAGCTTGCAAAAGCCCTAAACATAAAGGTCCCGGTAAAGTAATTAACTGAAGTTTTTCCTAAAGATGTGGTCTCAATCGAAGTGCCAGACACGCCGTTTAACGGGGGTCACCTAGTCATAAAGGCGGAGAGGCCTGTTTTTGATATGGAAGAAAAAGAGATAGTTGCTTTGAAAAGAATTCTAGACAAGTTGATAGCTGTTGAGAAACGGAAATTAAAGCCAGAGGGGTTTAACATCTACATCTCTAATAGCGATGTGCACCTAGTGCCCCGCTGGTGCGGCGATATAAACGTGGCGTTTTTCGGCGACATTAAAGTGATTCCTGTATCCAAGGAGTACGTCAAGGAAATAATAAGGGATGTGGAGGAGTTGCTATGAACTTGACGCTTGAGATCTTAGGTGCTCTTGTAGTCGCCACGTTGGGTGTGTACTTGATACAGAAGATGCAACATGATTATAGACTAATTAAGATTTTTAAGAATTATCCGATTCCATCGACGTTAAAGGTGGGTGGCATAATAGATCTTGAAAAATTGTATATATTTATACAAAACTTTAAGTATAAAATAGAGACTAGGGGGAACGTCAACGTGGAGTCTGTGGATCACGTAATTAGGGTTGCTTCGGGACCTGGAGAGGTTGTCATATCTCTTAGCGCTTGGGGATATCTTGACTTCTATAAAGTAGAGCGTGCTATAAAGATTATAGATTAATTAAGTCTGTATTTGTCTAAATATCATTAAAATTTGTGTATCCCATATTACAAAGAACATATACGAGACCACGGGGATAATAGAAAGCGTTGTAAAAGACAGCAGAAGCCCTATGGAGTCTATTAGGAGTATGAGTCCAACAAGCACGAACCCCACCTCCCCCTCTTGTATCATCCGTATAAGCAAGGCAGAGATAGCCATGAGGATGCAGCTAACCAACAGCACAGGGTCAAACCTTTGGGTTGTGAAGAATACGACGAGAGACACGAATAGCTTAAACATGGCCGCCGTGGCAAGTGCTCTGTGCATCTATTGGTGTTAAAGCTGTGGTAAATAAGCTTGCCGCAGGCTAAAATTTATAAACAGTTTAATCCCTAGAGTCGATGACTACTGCGCCTAAACCGCTTGTTAAGGCCCCCGTCCGCATAACTAGCGGCGGATTAGTTAGGTGGAAGACTGGGAGAGGCTTCTCCATTGCGGAGATAAAGGCGGTAGGCCTAAACGTTGAACAAGCAAGGCTTCTCGGCATACCAGTTGACGAGAGGAGGGACACCTCGTGGCCGCAGAACGTAGAAATGTTGAGGAAATGGCTACTCGACGTTCTTGAGGGGAGAATTACGCCGCCTGAGCCCTCGCTCCCCAAGGCTGTTAGGGTTAAGCCCAAGAGGGGCAGGGCGTTTAGAGGCCTCACCGCGGCCGGCAGAAAGTCGCGCGGCCTGGTCTCCACCAAATACAAAGAGACTCACAACTACAAGTTCAAGAAGAAGGCCAAGGAGAGGAGGCTTAAGAAGAGGCACGAGGCCACTAAGGGCCTTGGCAACGTGTTGAGGATATCAAGGATTATTAACGCCCGGAAGAAGTAGCTATAACTGTCTAAGGTTTTCTATTAGTTTCTCTACGGGTAGGCTTGTAACTGCAAGCGGTATGTAGCTTCTTTTTGCGATCTCGACGGCCAGAGGATCCACGGCCTCTGGTTTAATGCCGTGAAGCACAACCACCGCAGGTTTTATGCTCAAGACAGAAGACATAGACTTGATGGCTATCATTGGGGATCTCCCCGTGGACACCTTGGTAAATATGGCTGCACGTTGCGTTGTGCTTCCGTAGAGCCTCACGTATTCAACAGGCGGGACCTCTAACACGAGCTTAACGCTGTCAACGACGGTGTATCCGTGCACGTCAAGACCAGAGGGAGGACGTACAAGCACCTCCGCCTCTATGGCCTGGAGAAAAGCGGAGACAGGCACGGGCTCGCTGAACTCCCTCATGTCGAGCACGGCAAGCCAGAACTTCTCCTTCAGAAGTTGCCTCTCCAGCAGATTTATCACCAACCCCCCACGCTCTAGGTCTGTATCTATCAAGGCTTGTACGAATTTCTTGACGAAGCGGGAGCCGGGGAACTTCCGCCGCCCGGACTCGTAGTCGCTTATCACGCTGGGGGATGTATTCAGCTTGGTTGCTATGGCGGTTTGTGTCAGGCCGAATATGAGCCTCCACTTCTTTATGGCCTCGCCGGGGTTGTCCGACATTATAATATCGCCAGCTATATGAATTCCAACATGTTGGTGACTCATCATGTGACTTACACAACGCGCATTTAAGTTTTTACGTTTTGGCTAACAAGAGTTGTCGATGGCGACCTGGGGTTGAGATGGGGAATATAAGATTTAAATTGGGGGTTTTCTAGAAGCGTGCTTAGTAGAGAGGAACTGCTTGAAAAGCTTCGCGAGGTGAATTCTCAAATCGACGAGATCCAGAGGCAGATTGACGCGGTTACTAATGAGATAAATGCCCGAAAGGCCTTGCTTGAGGAGATCCGTAAACAGCTGGCAGAGGTCAGGTCTCTTATTGAGGGGAAGCGTCAACAGCTTCAGAGGACGAGGGAGTTGATAGGCTCGTTGGTCGAGAGGAAAAGCCAGATAATAAACCAGATTAGATCTCTGCGGAACGAGCTTATTCAGATCAATATAGCGTTGCAGAAATACAGAGAGAAGCTGGTGGTGTATAGAAACCTGCTGTCGACTCTTAACGAATACGTAGGGGGTAAGGTGCTGGAGAAGGAAAAGCTCAAGCGTATTATTGAGCAACTTGAATACTTCTTTGAAACCTCGCCGACGAACCCTGAGTGGGAGCGCCAGTTTATCAAATACATCAGCCAGATAGAGAAGGAGCTTAATCTGGTCGACTCCATGGAGAAGATAAAGTCACACATAGCGGAGCTCAAAAAACAAGAAGACGAGTATAAAAACAAGCGTGAGGCCATCCGTAGCGAAATTGCGCGGCTGGTACAAGACCTCAACACGGTGAAGCAGGAGCTCACGCAGCTGAAGATGGGGAGAGAGGATATTTACAAGGAGCTTGCTGGGCTGAAGGAGAAAAGAGAGGAGTTGAAGAAACGCCGTGAGGAGATTAAGGCCGAGGTTCTGCAACTGGCGCTGAGGCGCAAGGAGCTGAGGGAAAAGAGGAGGGCGGTGGAGGAGGAACTCGAGAAGTACAACGTGTTGCTGAAGGCGTTGGAGCTTTCGGAGAAGAATAAGGCACGTGCCCAAGCCAAGGCGGCGACGGCGCAGAGTCTCAAGGAGAAGGCAGATGTCATTTACAACAAGTTGCTAAACGGCGAGCGGTTAACTCACGAGGAGATAAAGATTTTGATAGAAGCTGGCTATCTGCCTGAGGAGTAGTGCGTGTCCTTGTACTCTACGTCGATAGGGATGGAGACCTAAAGAGCCAAGGCTTAGAAACGCCTATCATAGGCAGAGACGAGGTTCTGAGAGCAGGCATTAAATACATCCTAAAGAACCCAGACGACTCCGACGCAAATGCTGTATTTGCCGCCGTTAAGATCTACGATAAGCTGGTTGCTGAATACGGCGCGGAGAACGTAAACGTGGCTATTGTAAGCGGATCCGCCGACCCCGCCGTGGCGGATTTCGCGGTGTTGAAAGAATTGGGGCAGATTCTTGCAGTATTTGACGCAGACGCTATATACTTCGTCTCAGACGGCCCCAGCGACGAGGCCGCGATTCCTGCGATCCAGACGAAGAGACCCGTGGTTTCTGTGCACCGAGTGGTGGTGAAGCAGGCAAGGGGGGTGGAGGAGACTGTGACGTTGTTTAGACACTACCTCAACAAGGCGGTGAGGGAGCCGGAGTATAGGCGGTACACCGTCGGCGTCCCTGCCCTTCTTGTGTTTATACTGTTGCTGGGGGTGGTTTTTAACCAGGTGGTGGTGTGGCAAGTTCTAAATGTGGCGTTTCTATTCTTGGCTTTTTTCGTCATGCTGTATGGGTTTGGGATATACGACTTCTTGAGAGAAATATTAAAGAAGTTTGAGGTTACGTTTATAATTACTATTGTGTCTCTATTTGTACTTGTTATTTACATAGCCCAAATAATTCTTAAGGTCAGTTTGATGCCCGAGTATATTCCGCAACGTCTCGTGGTGGTGGCTGTGTCTACTTTGCCCTTTATATCCTATGTCGCGGAGGGGTATCTAGCGACGAGGAAAGTTAAATACGGAGGCATCGTAGCGGGCGGCACTTCGTTTTCATTTTTCTACTTTCTACTGCCTGTACTCGTGGAAAATAGAGGCTTTGCAGAGGTCCTTTTCGCAGTGGCTCTCTTTTTAGCCTCGACCTTCGCGGTGATACTAGCCACTTACTTTGTGAGGATTTTGACGCGGCGTTAAGGTGCTCTGCCGCGTAGAGCTCAACCTGCGTTTTCCATGTCTCTCCGCCGAGGAGGCCATTGCAGTGGGAGAAGTGGCTGGCTGTGTAGTGGTGAGCCGCGAGGAGGGGCGAATTACCTTTGACTGCCCGTCGTGCGACGCGTTTAAGAGGTGCGCCCTTGCCAAATCGGTTAACGGTGAGAGAATTAGGAAGGAAAGACCTACGATAGAGAGGAGCGTAAAGACCCTAGACGCAATAACTGCCCGCCTCATGGTGAACCTGGCCCGCGTGGTGCGGGGGAGCAAGGTGTGGGAGCCGTTTCTGGGCACAGGAGCCGTGGCTTACGAAGTTGAGAGAGCGGGCGGATACGTCGTAGGAGGAGATCTGGACGAGAGCGCATTGAGATTAGCAAGGCGCAACACAAGCGGAGATATCGTCTTGTGGGACGCCCTGCACCCCCCACTACGGGGCCGTCTCGACGCGGCCGTCGGCGACCCGCCGTATGGCCGCCTCTCAACGTCCTCAATAGACGTGAGGCCCCTCCTCCTGTCCTTTGTAGAGGTTGCCTCTCTACACGTGAAGAAGGGGGGTTACTTGGTTTTCGCATCGCCAGTATATGTGGATCTCCCCTTCGTAAAGAGCTGTATGATGTTTCTGCATGGGGGTCTCTACAGGGTGGTCTACGTCATGAAGGTTTAGTCGGGGGGCGGCGCCTCGTAGTAGACCCTGCCTTTGTAGGTGCGTGGGGCTAGCCAGTCGATGAACTGTCTTGTGTTGCTGGTTTTCACAGTGAACGTAATGGGGCCGAGCGGCGACTCGCCCAGCTCCGTGACGAAGCTCACCACGCCCACGTAGGCGGCTTGTTTATTTATCGAGAAGATTAATGTATCCTCAGACACTATGCCTCGCGAAATCACGTTTCTGGCGGCGTCTTGTATGCCCTGACGCCATATGGCTCCGCGCAACTTCTCCAGGCACCTAGCCCCCTCGCAGGTGGCCATTATGACAACGCCGGCTTCGCTGGGTTTCTCCTGCATCGACACAGGGGTGAAGACGTTTTCCAGCGCCTTTAGCACCTTCTCCCTATCTTCTGTGTACCTAACCTCAACAACCGCCTCAACCTTCATGTGATCTTGTCAACCTCCTTCTCTAGCTCCTCCATGGGTTTTTCCTCGTTTACCAGGATGTAGTCAGCGCGCGCCAGGAGGTCGGCTAATCCAAACCGTAGCTCCCTGATGTCTCGCATCAAGAACTGGGAGTAGGTGGCGGGGTCGTCGCCCCTGCCTCGGCCCGCCAGCCTTCGGTACCTAGTCCTCCGCGAGGCCACGACGTATATCAACGTCACGTTGCCGAAGACCTCCTCTAGAGCCTCCACCTCCTCAAGGCTTCTTACTCCGTCGATTACTATTTTCGTGTTTGTTTGCACGTTTTTTAAGAGTGCGTGGGCCACCGCCCTCTTCCCCTTTTCTAGTCTTAGAGCTACGGCGGCTCTGTCTGGCGACGTTCCGGCTCTCTGCGCCTCAGCCCTAACCACGTCCCCCAAGCTGTAGTAGTCGTATCCTCGCCTTTCGATGATCTTCGCTATGGTTGTTTTGCCGGAGCCCGGCAACCCAGCCACTGCGATAACTCTCGACATGGCGACCACAACCTCACCGGGTAATTTAAATTATGTCGCTCCGGCTAGTACCCTCCTCACTTCGCCGTAGCCCTCCTCCGTCTTTATGCCGTCGCTCGCCATGTGTGTGGCCGTTGCGTAGATGCCCGCCTCCTTCAGCATGGCAAGCGCCTCTCTAAGAGTTGGACTTTTCCCGTCAACTGCGAACTCGGGAAGTCTGTAGAACCACGGGGCGTGGACTGAGTACTCCAGTTCCAACAGCTGAAGAAACTCGCTGTATCTGTCAAAGGTGGACATTCTGTGTATAAATAGGGGGTCCCCCAGTGGGCCTACCCAGAGGGGTCCTGACGTGTGTTGGCTTGGGAACTGCGCCACTCTTCTCTCTTTTCTGTGGTACATGACGTGGCCTATGTGGCGGAACACGTCGTCGGCGTCTCTGGCGCCTTTCACGGAGTAGACACATATTCTGAAGTAGTGTCTCTCCCAGTAGGAAAGAAGCGGCTGGATGTAGAAATCTTCAGAGGCCGCCACCCTGGCTATGTAGCCCAACAAGTTCCTCAGGCCGAGCTCGATGTAAAACGGGGTTTTCCTCACGACGGAGCCGTAGCGGCGGAGGCATTTCCTGGGGTACCGCCCCACAAGCACGGCGGTGTCAGTGGCTGTGGCGCAGAGCAGCCCCTCCTCCCTGAGCGCTCTAAAGGCGGCATGGAGAAAGGGCGCGGGGGAGCCGAAGGGGTCTACGTCTACGACGTCGCAGGCGCTTTTGAGCCTGTGGAGAAGGACGTTGGCGTCTTCGTTATAAACATCGGCATCTACGCCGTTGAGCTCCAGGTTTTTCTTTATCACAGCAACCGCCTCTTTAGATACGTCGTTTAGTATAAGCCTCCCCACGGACCCGCTCTCTACGGCGTATCTGAGGCCCCGCACGCCGGACCCGCTCAGCGGCTCGCATACGGTCAACCCAGTCCCGAAGCTCCTCAAAACCAGGACAGACAGCGTCCTGTTTCGTTCCATTGCTGGATTGTAAAACACCGGCGCTGAGTATATGTTTCCGTACTTTTCTGGGTCAGGCGCGTAAAACCTCACCGCGCCTTCCTGCCTTAGAATTAGGTGGTTCACGTCTTGTCCACCTCGGCGTCGAGGACGTTGGCGAGTTCTACTGTTTTTCTGTACTTTTCACCGCCGGCCGATACGAAGACGACTCGTCTCTCTATTCTAATGGCGTCGGGGTGGCTCTCCACCAGCCTATACGTGTCCTCAGCCACCTGCCTGCTCCTCAGCTCTACCTGGGCTAGCTCCGGGCGCTTCGAGATGTTGACTCTGCGTATAACATCTGGGCCGAACATGCGGATTAGCCTCTCAGCCACCCTCAACGGGGCCTCTATCTCCCCCCGTTCGTAGCGGTATACGGTCTCTCTGGCGACCCCCAACTCCTCCGCCAGCGCGCCTAGGCTCATCCCCGCCTGTTCCCTCCGCTCCCTGAGTTTTCCTCCGTCTATCATTGCGGTAACTGCGCCGCGGCTTACTCTAAACGTGGGCTCCTCCCCGTTTAGGATATCTGTAAACGTTGAAAGCGACATGAACACAACGTCGTCTTTTACGTAGACCACGCCTCTTTGAAGTATCTGCCTCCTGACGCCGGAGACAACGCATATGCTTGACACGTCGGCATATTTGCTTATCAGCTTCAGGTCCTTTAACGCGCTGTTTGGGACGTCCTCCGCGTCGGCAGCCACCTTCAGCAGATACTTCTTGTCGTCGAACCTCGCCACTAAGGTGTAGGCGTAGGGCCTGCTGACGTCTATGAACAACTGCTCCCCACGGCTCCTAACTATGTTAAGCGTCGCCTGCAGAAGCTTCTCCACTAAAAGTCCATATTATCCAGCTTAAAAAATTAAAACGGTTATATCTGTCATAACGGTGAAGAGACCTGGCAAGGCCTACAGATGACGAATCACTTCATGCGCTGACTAAGTTTATATGGCACTGGAATCCTCCTTCACGTGAAGCGCATTAGGCTCAGCAACAGAGAAATAAGGGAGCTACGCGAGGCGAATAGATTCATGGCGCCGGTTCTGGAGGGGGCCGACGTGGTGGAGATTGCGCCGCTGTCGGAGAGAGAACACCTATACTTAGTTGACGGGGAGGCGCTTTTCCTAAAGATAATCCATAATGTGGGGGAGTACTTAGTGCCGACGCTTTTCCTCATACACAAGTCTGCAAAAGGGAAGTCGCTTCCGCCGTATCCCAAGGTGGTGGTTGACGCCGGCGCCGTAAAGCCGATAATCAACGGGGCCGACGTCATGCGGCCCGGCATAAAGGAGTTCTTAGGCGACTTCGGCAAGGACGACGTGGTGTTTGTAACAGACGAGAAGGGACGTGTGATAGCCGTCGCGGTTGCCCTATATTCAAGGCAGGAGATGGAGCAGATGCAGAAGGGCAAGGTGTTGATAAACCTACACCACCTCGGCGACAAGATATGGCAGGCGTCGCTAGAGCTGGTCAAGGAAAAAACGTAGGACCTCTCTAAAGGCGTCTTCACATAGGCACCTCCTGTATCCACGTAACGCCCCTAGGGGAAGCTTGAGGCCAAGCCTGGAGAGCCCGTTGGCGACCTGGGTCACGTTACTGCCGCCGCCGACAGTCGCAGACTCGAAATCGATTATCACGGGGAGGTCCCTCTCCACCAACACGTGTCTCTCGAGCCTAGCCAGCTCGTTGTGGGAGATACCTACTCTGTCTAGTCTGAAGGCTTGGTCAAGGAGCTCCTTCACGAATACGCGTTTTTTCTCGGCGTCGGCGGCCTTCCACCATTTGTCTACGTGAACCCCGTCTACGTAGCGGTAGGCCACCACGTCACGGGCGTAGACGTAAATCCTCGGCCCAACCCCTGCCGCGTTTGCCAGATGTAGCAACTGCCCCTCGGCGGCTAAGCTGTCCCTCGTTGCGTCGCCGCGTCTAAGTTTACAAGCCAGCTCCATCTGTCCTGCGGCGGGTCTACACCTAAAGACAACGCTGTTTGTGCCCTTCCCGACCACGGAAACACCGTTTATCAACAACCCGCCGCCCTCCACAACCTCGAGTCTGAGTTCGGCTAATTGTCGGTACACACGTATGGCGTGTTGCACGCCGCCGCCTAGAGTCAAGAGGAGGATCTTTAACGTATCCACTTGTCTGTTGGCGCCTATGTTTTTATACCTCCTCCCTACGGCGGAGCGTGGAGAAAGACGTGGTAAAGAAAATAGCGCAGCTGGTCAGGGCAGGGGCTACCCTCACCTCTTACACATGTCCCGCATGCGGTACGGTGCTAGTGCGGCTCAAGACCGGCGAGCTGTACTGCGCCAACTGCGAGCGGGCGGTTGTCCTAGTCAAGACGGAGGAGGAGGCTCAACAGGCGCTGGAGGTGATACAGCTACGGGAGGTGAGGAAGATAATATTCGACAAGATACTCCAGCTGGGAAAAGAGCTGGAGAGGCTATCGGCATCAGAAATGATAGACCACCTACGCTCCATGTCGCTTCTACTGGACATCTACGAACGCCTCAGCCGCGTCCACGTGGAAACCGCCAAGGCTACCTCCTAGATAGACTGGCAAATAGGCCGGCCAGCAGTATGTGGGCCAGCGGCGAAAATTGGGCAGTGTAGAAGCTGTAGAGGGTGTGGTTGCCTGCTAGATACACCAGCCAATACCCGCCGTATGTTGAGAGGTAGAGGGCTGACACGTCGTCTCTTTTGTAGAGGGCGTATGCAAGCGCTACTAGGTAGGCGGGGGTCCCGCTGGCGTACACGTCGGGGTTTATGTAAATCGCGAAGCTGTTTTGCATAAACAACCAGTCAAGGGGCGTGGAGGCGGTGGGGCCCGGCGGTCTGGAGGTGGTGTGCCACGATATGGCCCCCAATATTTCGCGGGCCCATCTCTCAATCCCTAGATGCCCCGCTATGGGGATGTTTACAAGCAGAAAAACAGAGACCGCCATGAGGAGGACGGCGGCGAGCTCCCTAAAGCTACGTCTTGCGTAGAGATATATGAGCCCGAAGACGGGAAACGCACCTGAGTACTTAACAGCGGCGGCAAGTCCTAGCGCAGCTCCCGTGGCCAAGAGCCGTCTAGACAGGTGGAAATACGCGAGGAGCGCGGTGAAGAAGGCTAGGTATATATCGAGCATGGCGATACTTGCCATGGCCCTAAACGTGTTGTCGAATAACATGAGGGCGCTTGCGACAAGCGCCCAGAGCCCCCCCGCCAGCTTTCTGGCGGTGAGGAAGACGAGGAGCAACGTGGCGGCGCCTAGAGCCATTGAGGGTAGTCTCCAAAAGATTGGCTCGTCCCTAACCGCCTCCACGGCGGCGATCACGTATTTAGCCAGCGGCGGGTGTTCCAAGTTGTAGTAGCTCAAAATTCCCTCTTTGTCCGGATACGGAAAGCCCCTCCTAATGTAACAAGTCACGTCGCCTTCTACAGTGACGGCGTCTATATTGACGTATTCCTTCACAACCTTGCTCTCGTTTGTTAAACAAGTCTTCGTGGTAGTGTAATACGGCGAGTTGGCCGACACGCCGAAGAAGTCGTGGAGGATGTTGCGAGCAGACGTGACGTACCACACCTCATCGGAGATGTAGCCGTTGCCCCCCGGCAAACCGTCGGAACCTGGAAGCGAGGCCACGGAGTAAGAGAGATATATAAACAACGCCACGATCAATACAAAAATCACATGGACGTATCTCATCAGAGGACGGTTTTGTTTGGTTTAAAAAAGGCTCAGCGCTGCATACCCCACTCACCTCTCGTAAGCGGTCGTTGTCATCACAGATTTAAACCTTGGCGGAGATAATAAAGGTGATGTGGTGGTTCTTCGCTGGAGCTGTGACGACGCCCCTACCCAGCTGACTATGCCTTGCTTATCGCAATGCGGACCTTCTCGCCTGCGATATCCCACTCCCTCGCGTTTGCCGCGTTCCCCACGGCGATCTCCACCGCGCGGGTCTCCCTAAGCAAGTAATCACGGAAGGTCTCCACGGCCTTCTTCACGTCTTCCGACGATGTGCCTATCTCAACCCGTATGGCGTCGGTTATTTCGAGACCTGCCTCCTTGCGCATCACTTGTATCCTGCGTACAAGCTCCCTGGCGAGGGCCTCGTAGTACAGCTCGGGCTCCAGCTTGCCCGGTATACAAGTCTCTATGCCTCCCTCCGCGGCTTTTACGTAGTCGGTGGGGCAGTCACCCGCCTTTACCTCCTTCACGTTGCCTAGATACTGCAGGTGCTCTCTATATTTCCAGACGTGGTTAGCGCCTCTCACGTAGGCCTCCCGTATTGGCCACCTGAGCTTTATTCCGGCCCTGTTCCTGGCCTCTGCCAGGGCTGAGAAGGCCGTGAAAAGCTCGCGGAACGTCTCCAGCAACTCCTCGTCCACAGGCCCCGCGGCGGGGTATTGGGCCAAGTGCACAGACTCCGGCGCGTCCTTCTCATACTTCTTTACGTATGTCTGCCAGAGGTACTCAGTTATAAACGGCACAAGCGGCGAGCCGAGGATCAGCACGTTTTTAAGGACGTGGTGCAACACGGCGTAGGCAGCATATTTGTCGGGGGTCGGCTCGTCGGACCAGACGCGTCTGCGGAGGAGTCTTATGTAGCGGTGGCTCAAGGTCTCCACTACGAACTCCCGCCAGAGGTTCGCGGCTTTGTGGAACTCGAAGCTCTTCATGTGTTTCGTGAAGTTTTCGATGAGGAGGTTGAGCTCCGAGAGCAACCACCTGTCTTCGTCGAGGGCCTTGTCTAGCCACCTCTCCAGCGGGTGCTTCTCGGCTGAGAAGCCGTCCAGCGACATGTAGGTGTCGGCGAACTTCACCACGTTCCACAGTATGTTGAGGTCGCCGGTCACGTGTTTAACCTCATCTGGGTCGAAGGAGAGATCCTCCCAGGGCGCCGCCTTTGAGAGTATGTAAAGCCTGACGGGGTCAGCGCCGTATTTCTCGAAGAGGTCTTTGGCCCACACCACGTTGCCCCTGCTTTTAGACATCTTCTGTCCGTGTTTGTCCAAGATAAGACCTTGTATCAACACGGTCTTGTAGGGCGCCCTGCCTGTGTAGAGGACGGAGGTGGCTAGGAGGGAGTAGAACCAGCCCCTCGTCTGGTCGATGCCCTCGGTCACGAAGTCGTAGGGAAAGAGCCTCCCCCAAAGCTCCTTGTTCCTCTCGCCGTCTACGGCGGCTATCCAGGCCACCCCGCTGTCTAGCCACACGTCCATGACGTAGGGCTCTCTGACCCATTCGTCGCAGTCCGGCGTCGAGATCTTGACCTGGTCTATCCACGGTCTGTGGACAAGCTTGAAGTCGTCCTCCGGCGGGAGCTCCCTTGCCAGTTTCTTCAGCTCCTCCAGCGACCCCACGACAAGTATCCTCCCGTCTTTCTTACACCTCCACACAGGCAACGGGGTCCCCCATATCCTGCTCCTCGAGATGTTCCAGTCCTTTGCGTTTTGCACAAACACGTCGAATCTGTCTCTGAGCTTTGCAGGCACGACGTTTACTCTCTGTAGCTCTGCGTACATCCTCTCGCGGATGCGCGAAATCGCGATGAACCACTGCCTATCTGCGCGGAGGATCAGCTTAGACCCGCAACGCCAGCAGTGCGGGTACTCGTGCCGTATCTTCTCCTCGTAGACGAGGAGCCCCTTTGCCTGGAGGTCCCTTATCACCTCCTTATCTACGTCGTAGACGTGTTTACCCTTGTATCTGCCCCCCACCTCGTTGTATATGCCGTTTATCTCCACGCTGTTTGTAACTGCGAGGCCGTATTTCTTAGCCACCTCGAAGTCCTCAGGCCCGTGACCCGGCGCGATGTGGACAAGCCCTGTTCCCTGCTCCAGCGTCACGAACTCCGCCGCGACAACCACGTGGGGTCTCGACGCCCTCTCGGGCGCTTCCTCCACAAGCGGATGGACGTAGCGCAAGCCGGCCAGCTCGGAGCCTCTCTTTGTCTCCGCTATACGCCAAGATTTAACGCCGAATTTCTGCATTAACGCAGACGCCAGCGCCTCGGCCACCCACCAAAACTCCCCGCCCTCGACCTCGACCTTGGCATATGTGTGGTCGGGGTGGACGGCCACCGCCTCGTTGTCCACCAAGGTCCAAGGCGTCGTTGTCCAGATAACGAGGAATTCGTTAGCGGGGCCCTCCACCCTAAACTTGACATATATAGAGGGGTCCTCCCTCTCATCGTAGCCGAGGGCCACCTCGTGGTCGCTCAGCGAGGTCTCGCAACGCGGGCAGAACCAAAGCACCCGGTAGTCCTCGGCCAGTAGTTCCTGTTCATGCGCCTTCTTAACCACGCGCCAGGCGTACTCTAGGTACTTTGGCTGTCTAGTCTCGTAGGCGTTTTCTAGGTCGAGCCAAAGCCCCAGCTTCCTGGTGCCCCACTCCCTCCAGTGGACTAGGTACTCGTCCACAAGCGCGTTGCAGGCAAGCGCAAACTTCTCAAGGCCGTACTGCTCAATATCTTTCTTGCTTCGAAGCTTGAGCCTCTTCTCCACCTCCCACTCCACGGGCATCCCCTGCATATCCCACCCGCCCTGAACCCACACGTCGTAGCCCAGAAGGCGGTGGAACCTCAGCACGACGTCTTTATAGGTGCGCCCCCTTACGTGCCCCACGTGGGGCATCCCGTTTGTCGTTGGAGGACCTTCAAGAAACGCAAATATGGGGCCGTTGCTCCGCGCCTTCCACTTCTCAAATACCTTGTTCCGTCGCCAGTATTCGGAAACCTTTGCCTCTACCGTTTGCGGATTGTATACGGTTAAGCTCTTAAAATCACCATCGCCCATCGGAGGGCGTGATTATTTGATTTAAAATCGTTTTGTCGGCTAATCTCTCAGCTTGACGTATCATCGGCGGCTTGTCTCCTCTAGCCACCTCTCTATGACGTCCGCGAGTTCGGCATAGCGTTTGAAGCCGTCGAGATGTTTTCTGAAACACATTATAATTATGGTGCCGTCCCTCATGCGGTACACCCTCGGCCTCCTCCCCGTCAATGCCTCCACCAACGCCGAGAGTCTCTCCGCATCCGCCTTCCTGCCTCCCGGCGCGTCTGCCCTAGCCGCGGCGCGTCCCTCAGCTTTGTTGGTTCTGACGTGTCTGCTGTATGTTATCTTATATTCGCGCCTTACGCCGTCTACCTCCGCCGTTATCCTAATAATCAGCAAGGGCTTGCCGCCTTCACTCTTGTCGAACTCGGCACCCCCGCCTATGACCTTCACCACGTGTTCCCTGCCACCCACCTTTACCTTCTTCTCAAAGCCCTCCAGCTTCAGGGAGCCCCTAGACCTCCCCTCCTCTATGATCTCTCTGACTTTTTCGTAAACCTCTTTGCCAGCCTTCTCTGCCCTCTGAAGTATGTACTCCACAAACTCCGCCGCCAGCCTCTGCTGTTCACCGGAGCCGTAAACGGAGAGCCAGGCGGCGTGCTCAAGACCCTTCCTAAGGATTGAGACGTAGCCCTTCTCATCGCCCTCCGGCATCTTCACCGAGAAGTAGCGACCCTCCTTAAGCCCCCTGGCCCTAAACCGTTGCCTCTCCCGCTCTATGCTGTCGCGGTCGGTGGAGCTGAATCTAAGCATCAGCGCGCCATCTTTTAGCTTCACGAGATACATCGGCCAACCCTCCTTCAACACGAGCCCCCTCTCCAGCTTCTTCAGCCAGCGCTCAGCCTTCTTCTCATCCACCAAGTCCCTCGCGACGGTCTCCCTGACGATCTCGGCGAGGGCTTTTCTAAGCCCCTCATGTCCAGCCGCAAGCATGTCGGTGTAGGCTATTACGTACCACATGTCTCTGTCGCTCACCCCCTCCTTCTTCACCTCCGCACTGACCCCCGCAAGCCTCAGCAGGCGGGCCGCGAGCTCCACGCGGCTACGGTCCGACGAGCGGAATTGAAGCAAGATGTCCTCTCTACGCAGATATACATTGTACTTGACGGCGGCGTTGCCCACCGATATGGTCAAATCCGCGGCGGCGCCGCTCTCAGCTCTCCTCAGCCCCTCCCAGCTGACGCTGAGCCCCTCGGTCCCGAGTCTCACAGCTTCAGCCAGCTTGTGGCTCTTAAGCCTCTCGTCTCCCTCAAGCAGAGGATGACCATAGAGGAAGTATAAGCCAGCCAGCTTTACGGCATCATCGCCAGACACGATAACTTGCAATGCACTCCCAATGCCCTTCACCTTCGCCTTGATGCCGTGCGCCGCGAAGACGGCCGCCCAGAACAAGGCGTCTTCGAGCTTGCCCCTAGTTAAGCCGACCTCCCCCATCGCAGCGGACACGTACCCGTCGCCGTCTATCGCGCCGGAGGCCACCGCGGCGAGGTATCTCAGAGTTGTTTCGTTTACGCCTAGCCTTTCCGTCTGAATAAGCAGAAGGGCGGGCGCCACGACTTCCCTTGCAATCTTGTCGTCGTTTAGCAGATCCCTCAGCGCCTCCAGCCTGCGCCTGAGCTCCTCCCACACATTTTTGCCGTCTTTCTGCTTGTCTCTCGGCGCACCCTGCCCGCCCTTACGTCTCTTCGCCACATCTCCGTCCACCTGCGCCAAGAGCCTCCTCAATTCCTCCTCCTTCAACACCTCGCGCAACCGACTCACCGCCGCATCCACCACGACGTTCCAATTGTTCGCAACCCACTGCTTCAGCCCCTCCCAGCTCTTCACATGTATAAGGTCCTCCAGCCCCTCCCTGTCGCTCAGCATCCTAAGCCACCCGTTCTTCGCACTGCTCTCAATCGTCTTGTCGAGGTTCTTGAGAGAGGTGCTGGCGCGGAACAGCGGCTTAGGCCCCTCAAGAGTTAAACTTACGCCGCGCACTGTGACGTCGGACCAGTCGAACAAGGCCTTAGTTTCAGCCAACTGCCATAGATGGGAGGTGCCCACCTCCAACCGCCCTCCACTTATCGCCACGTCGGAGTCAACCCAGCCCAGCATGTAGAGGAGGCGGTCCTCCACGGGTAGTCGCTCCTTAACCTCCTCCGCCGCCTTCATCCCCGCCTCAAGCGCCTGCTTGAAGAACCCCGGCCATCTATCCACATCATCGAACTCCAAGGCGTAGACTATGCCCTCCCCCACCCTTGAAATCCTCAGCCTTACGCCCTCGAGCTCCTTGAGCTTGTCGCCCTCTTCAAGTCTGAATAGCCTAAACACGTAAGACGAATTGGTCTTGTCCTCCAGCATCAGCGCTAGCCTGCCGCCCTTCGTAAGCTCCTCGACGAAGTCGCGGTGGTGGTCGGCGCCGGGTTTTAGGAAGAGGCGGCGGAGTG
>Ga0209739_100401_pt1 | contig 17949 bp, 24 predicted proteins | sample JossMetagenome_2_FD_184729 | JGI IMG/M metagenome (GOLD analysis project Ga0209739, IMG submission 184729) | Hot spring sediment microbial communities from Joseph's Coat, Yellowstone National Park, USA - JC3_ASED (SPAdes) (version 3) | ecosystem: Environmental > Aquatic > Thermal springs > Hot...
AGAGACACATCTTTTCGTAATCGTTTAGAAAACCATAAACTTCGATGGCCCCCAAGGGCATGACATCTTGAAACTCCGAAGAGCGTGGGCTCATGGTCTTCAATACTAATGTAACGTCCTTGCGCTCTCTGACTAGTCTCATATAGAACTCAAGGACTTCTGGCCATCCCTTCCTCTCTGGGCTATGCCATAGCCAGAAGAGCAATAATCGCTTCTTTTTTCTGATTTTGTGTAAATAGAGCTCGACCAAGAGCGGGTTTATCTGTTTTATTGGTGCTGTTTCCCATTGGTTTGGTGTCGTGTACCACTCTGGGTCAACTCCGTGAGGGATTCTGACCACAGGGACTTTAACGCCTGAGGCCTTTGCGACCTCTACGCAGAACGTGGATGGATATATTACCTTGTCGGCTTGATTGAGGAGGTCTACGGCGAAGTCGCTCAATCGATCCGAGTCGCAGACCTCGACTGCTATGAGCTTCTCGAAGTGAGACCTCCACCACGACAAATACGATTGAAACCTGTCCTTGAGGTTCTCGTCTAGAGCTCTTTCCCGTGCTAGCAGAAATCGATGGTAGATGTAAATCCAAGGGTGGACTATCGTTGTGTATTTTACAGAAGGTATGAAGTTCACGAAGGAGAGCTCGTCGAGAGTTTGAACGCTTGCGAGCCCCAACCTTCTCAAGTACTCTACGTGTTTTTGTGCAATTAACGTGAATGAAACTACATGCCAGAACGGCGCACAATAAAGTATCTTCATCATGGCTTCCTCGCCCAACAAATGATGTTTGTTCCATCATCGTTCTTAATATCCTCCACCACAAACCCTATGGACTCAAGCAACCTCCTCAAAGTCTCTATTGTGAAGCCCGTTTTGTGGTAATTGTATTCGTGGTCTTGACCACCATAAACCCAAAACGAAATTGCCTTCCACCCTTCGAGCTCTCCATACTTGAACCTTGGGTTCAGAATGACCTTGCGGGCTATCGCTTCCAAATCTGGGACTTGTACGTAGAGTCGCCCTCCTCGCTTCAAGACACGAAAGATGTCTTTGAGGAGGTCTTCGACCCTCCTCCAACTGACGTGCTCTATGAAGTCCTTTGCTATGATTTCATCTGCCGAGTCACTAGGGAAGGCTTTGAGCAACTCTTTTTCCAAGTCGATGACCAAAACGTTGGGCTTTGTCTTTCTAACGTCGATGTTGATGTAACCTTCTCTTATATCATCCCCACAACCGAGGTTCAGCTTCATAAAAGAAAGACTACCTCGAAGCCACGAGCTCTAAAGTCACATCAATGCTAGTCGCATCCGTTCTTGCTCTGATGTATGGATATACTATTGAAGAATATATTTTGATGCCTGAGCCCGAGGCCGACAACGAAATCGTGTCAAGAAGCCTCCATGTCACACCATCTATCGATACTTCGACGTAAACGTTGCCTGCTCCACCTAATGAATAGAACGCGTTTACGTTTGGTCTGCCTCCCTTGAACAAGACGACTTCAAGGCCAGCTGTGTTCTCTGTGGCTGTTATGGACTTCACATTCGACACGGGCTTGAACTCGTTTAAGAGCTCTGAGGGCGTTGAGACTTTGACTCTGCCATACTCATCGAGGGGCTCCGCGATGATAACGCCCACGTTCCCATATTTATCCATCCGTAACTTGACGACGACATCTCTCGTTTCTCTAACATAGTCTCTAAGAAGGTCAACTTTTGGGAGTAAGGCCTCGCTCGCTTCCGCAGACCTTATCGTGTATTGAGAGATCAAGTTTCCATAAAGTGCATTTATCGATGTTATCTTTGCATTGTCTATTGCGATGGTCACGTCTTCCTTGGTCAAGAGCTTGCCATAAATTGCGTCAAGCATCGCCTTGGCTTTTGTCGCGTCTATTGCTTCTGTGATCTGTCTCTTTGCGATGTCGTAGAACTGATAGATGCTTATGGGGTCTCCGTCAAGGATGACGGGCCTTCCTTCACAATCGATGCGTTCTCTAAAGTGTGCAGTCCTCCCATAGACCTCATCAACATAGATGTCTTCTTGGCCTGAGGTCAAGAAGCCGTAAAGGTCGTTAAGGGAGTCAACTACCGCGTTCCACTCCCTGCTCAATAGTCTCTCCCGCGCCTTGTACCTGAGACCACGCCAACTCATTGCTTTGCCTCGCCCTCTTTGTTACCTTTGCCCTTGATCAACGGCTTTAGGCCTCTTTCGACTGCTAACTGTACTACAAATGAATAAAAGAAGGCCTTCAAAGCGACGTAAAGGTCTAGAAGTGAAGGCAATCGATCCGAAGGTAAAGAAGCGAGCAAGGCAATGGAGGCAATGATTATCGAGTCTATTATCATCCACACAAACGGCTTGAACTGTTTTTGTCGCCCTTCATTCTTAGAAGCGCTCTCAGGGGGGTCATAGGCTATGTCGAGCATTCACATCCCACCTTTCCTTTTGAAGACTTCACATCCCACCTTCTCAACGACTTCTCCGAGCACTAAACAGTAAGCTCTACCCTTTCTCGTTTCCCCTTCGTAATACTCGCACTTTTTGCAGACCATAAACGTCACCTTTTGGCCGTCGTAGGTGAAGTCTTGCCAAGCTCTTCGACTAGTTTCTTGAGCTCTTGCGAGAACTTTCCAAGCTCCTCAAATGCTTTCTTCGCGCTTTCGGCTATTTTCGCACCTTCTTCAATCATCTTCTTATGCTCTTCAAGAAGCTTCTTTATGTATTCCTCAACTGTGGGCTCTTTCGTTGCCACAAAGACCACCAGAGAACAGTTTCTCGTTTCCTTCTTATATTTTTAAATCAATTACCTTGCTCTCGCCAAGACGCGGGTCCTCCTCAGTTTGGCAGTTCGCTTGACTAGTGCGAGCCTCAGTTCAGGGACTCCGAGCTTCCTCAGGTAATCTAACTCTTGGTCTAGAGCCTTCTCGTCTAAGACTCCGTGAGCGTAGGCGTTGATAAGCTCAGTCTCATAGCTTCGTATCTCAGGGTACGCCTGATACGACATCACGTATTGTTTCCACATCTCTTTGAGCAACTTCTTAGTGTTGTCATCGACTGGCAGGGCGTCTATCATCTTGAAGGCCCTTGAGACCGCGAGGTCGGTTGCTTTCTCGCTATACCTTGCCATGCCCGTGATCGCTCTCGGAGATCCTACAACGTCCATGAAGGCCCTTCTAACACGAGTCGCATCGATTGTCTTCTGTATTATCGTTATCTCAAGGTCTTCGTAGCCGTAGGTCTTCAATATTGCGAAGACCTGCTTTAGTTGCTCAGCATCTATTACGAAGTATTCCGCGAGGCCGAACATGGCGTTGGCCCATCTTCTTACCTCATCAACTGTCGGCCTCAAGTAGATGTACTTAGCCCACAGCTCTGCCCAGACCCCTCTGACCCTTCTTGCCTCAAAGACCTGAGCGATGTAGTCCCTGACCTCAGGTATGTGTTCTGCTAACATTGCGAGTTGCGATGGAGTTGGAACATATTCTCTCGTGCTCTCTATCGCTAGCTCAAGGTCTGCTCTGAGCTGTAGCAAATCGATCTCCGTTGGTGTGAAGCCTAGTCTCGTCGCGTTCTCCAAGATCGCCTTCCATTGATCGTAGGTTATCGCGTTGTGCCTCAATGCTCTAAGAGCAGTCGTGATCACGGCCTTATAGTCCGACTTGAGGGGCTTCACGGCGATGTAGGTGATCCATAGAGGCCAGTACTCCTCGGGGACGTTATGCTCTTTCAAGACCTTGGCTATTATCGTCGCAGGCAAGACCATGTACTCAGCAAACGTTGCGAGCTGTGATGGTGAGGGTATTGCTTCTCTGCGCACTACTCTTAAGACGGCCTTCGCCATTTCCTTGTAAGCCTCCTCCTCGACCTTGGGTAGAGGGACGTACTTCTTTATTGTGTCTATGAGCTTGTCGATCTCAACGTCCGTCACCCAGCCGTAGGCGATTCTGTAGAGAAGCCAGCCCGAGACCCTTGACCACCATGCTCTTATCCTCTCCTTGGCCTCTATGTCTTGTGCGAGAGCTTGAAGTGTCAACCACATCGTCGCGTACCCTTCATCGAGTTTGAGCTCAAGCTCTTGTCCAACTATGGCCTTTGTCAAGGCCTTGTAGTGACTGCTCAGAGCCTTTATCAGCTCTTGTAGCTTTGACTTCGCTTCGTCAACCGTGATCGAGAGCGTCCTGATACCAGAGCGTATGTAGCTGTAGATTTCCCTGTAGATGTCTAGAACTCTGTCCATCGCCATCCTGAGCTCTAGAAGTTTTCGCTCATGCGGTAACCACCTGACTGGCAGATTGATCCATCCACTCGTCCACACCTTACTTTCAGGGTCCCAGTATCCAACACGATAAGATGCGGTAATGAGGCCTGCCAACGACTTTTCTGCATCGTCGATTGTTATCATGCCTTCTTTAAAGAGGTTGAGCCATCCTGTTCGCAATAGAGTCATTTCATCAGCTATGACCATGATGTTCTCCGCGACTGTCGTGATTGGAACCCATGCAGGATGAAGGCCTGTGGCCTGCAATAGCTTCGAGAACCACGTCAAGTCAACTTGAACCTGCGATGCGGGACTAGTCTCCATGAGGTTGGGGACGGCCTCGACCAAAGGCGTGTAGGACTCGAACCTGATGCCCGCCTTTTCGAACTTCTCAGCCATTAATAGGAAGATACCGTAACGGCTCATCCATCTCATGTCTATCTTCATTGGGATGTCCGCGGTCACGTCAATTAGAAGCCACGCGTCAGCTGTCCATCCACCCAGCTTCGATATTATCTCCCTGCCAATGTTGACCCCGTACATCTCAGTCTCTTCCGTGAACCACGAGAAGTGTGCGTACTCGATCCATTTGAGATAGCTACCTAAGGCCGTCTCGAACGCTTTTATTTGGTCTGGTCCTTTGATTGCTTTTTGAATATCTAGTGGTGAGATAGGTTTTCCTGCTTTAACCTCTTCCGCCTCTTTATCGAACAGCTGTTTAATCAAGTCGGGGGCTTTGAACCACAACATTCCCGCCAACGCTCTCATGTAGAACTGCCACAGCTTCTCGAACGATGGATATCTGAACGTCAAAAGGAATAACAATGTAGTGAGGTCCTCGTTCCATCCACGTATCCATCCCACCTGTTTCATGACATCGACGCCCGGGAAGATGTCGCGTTGCGTCATCCTCGCAAGCTCGCTATGCGTTGGCAACTCAAACAATGGACTTATGTAGATCTTCCTTCTGGCTCCGAAGCGATCCATGAACTCGACCTTGAGCGTTTCTGGCTCTCTCGTCACGAAATCGACGTACCATCGCGGGAGGCCGTAGATCGTCAGGTACACCTTGAGAGTGCTCAATATCTTATCGAGCTCCTCTGGCTTCAACTTCCTAGTAGTTACATCATATGCGAGGACGAGAGACCTCTTGCCATAGTCGAAGAGCTGTGTCTCGGTCAACGGCCTCATGAACGTGTCGAGCTTTGCGCCCTTCTTGAGCTCCTCTGCAAAGAGGTCTCCGAGCATGAGCTCTATGCGCTTCTTACCTGTCTTCTCATCAACTCCATCGTAGTACGCGATGACCCTCGGGACGTATAGTTGTTGCATGTTCGTGACGAACATGTTCGCAAGGGCCATCGAGGTGCCGATCGAGTACGAGGTGAGGAAGACCTCGAACGCGCGCACGAACGAGTCCGCGAGCTCCTTGATGTTGACCCTCCACTTCACACCCGCAAGTTTACTCCCAAGAAGCTCTGGCTCTATGTCTATTGTGAAGTCGCCTAATGTCGAGACGACTCCCCTAATGACGAACGGGATGAGCGTCGAGAACCAAAACGGCCCAAGAAGCCTTGCCCCAAAGAGCCACAGATTCTCCGCTACGCCCCTCGTCTCCTTGAACGAGGCCACAAAGATGTCTTCGACCGCAGGAGCGTATATTGCGACTGGGTTGAAGACCGTAGGGCTCGAAGTCTTGAACCAAGGCTCCGCGAGCTTCTTGAACCACTCAGCCACGCCTTCGCCTGCCTTCCAAAGCCCCTCAACGATCATCTTTCCGAGAGAGATGAGACCATCCTTTAAGGCGTTGAAGCCTGCGACGATCTGATCCTTAAGCCACGTTATACCACCTACAACTATCTCTCCGAGCTTCTTTAGCCCCTCCCATATCGAGCTTCCGAGGCCGACAAGCGCGTTCCAAAGTGGCTCGGCCACGTATTTCTTGAGGAAGCCGAGCGGGTCGCTAACGAAGTCCATGAATCCCTTTCCAACGCCCTCGAAGAACTTGACGACACCCTCAAACGCCTGCCTTAGTCGTTCTGGCAACCCTAATATCGCGTTCACGAAGCCTTGAAAGACTGCTCCGATGTCTTGGAGGCGTTTCGTCGCCTCACTAAACCACTCTCTCACACCTTCTGCAAATTTCGAGAACGCATCTCTCACACCTTCAAAGCCCTTCCTCATCCATTCAACGAAGCCACCAACACCCGTCGTGATGTCGCCTATGATCTTCCCCAGAACGTCTTTGACAACACTTGGGAACTCAACAACTCGATCCACGAACCATTTGAATCCTTCCTGAATTTTGCCCACGAAGTCGCCTATGGCTTTACCTGCTTTCTCGAAAACTCCTTTCAGGAAGTCTGGTATCTTTCCGACCTGCTCTATAAACCAACTAAAGCCTCCTTTGATTTTCTCGGTCAGGTCTGCGAAGAGACCGCCAACCTTAGTGGCAAGGTCTTTAATTATGTCAGGAAACTTAGATATTTGGTCTATGAACCACTTGAACCCACCTTGAATTTTAGTCGCTAGGTCTGTGAAGAGCGCACCTGCCTTCTCGAAGAGGCCTCTTATTACATCTGGCAACTTCGTGATCTGCTCTATGAACCATGAGAAACCACCTTTGATTCTTTCAGCAAGATCCCCAAAGAGCCCTCCAACTTTCTCAATGAAGCCTCTTATCGTTTCAGGAAACTTCGCAACTTGATCGACGAACCAAGAGAAGCCAGCTTGAATTCTCCCTGCTAGGTCTGTGAAGAAACCGCCCACCTTAGTCACGAATTCTTGAACTCTCAATGGAAGGCTCCCTATGAAGTCCGCAATCGTCTTGAAAGCCCCAGAGACGGCATCCGTGACCTTTGGAAAGTTCTCCGCAACCCACTTCAAGGCGTTGGTTATGGGGTCTATGACTATGCCTTTCAGAGCACGGCCAATGTCGGCTAGGGCGCTCGGTATTCCCTTAACCGTGTCCCAAATACTAGACACAACACCTGCGACTGGGGAAATTATCGTCTCAAAGCCCTTCTTGATTGCATCGACAAACCCAGAAAAAGCTCCTGCGAGCCACTCCCTTAGTTGTCCAATAGGATCCATTATGCCTAAACTACTCGAAGCGACGGCCTCCCAATCTATGAGGTCAAGCTCTTCAAGTTTTAGGGCTGGGGTTATCGTTAGAAGCGCGCTCTGCTCCTGAGCTTTTGCAAGGTCTATGTTTAACAGTATCGAAGCATCAAAACCTTCGTTAAAGTCTAAATCGAAGTCGAAACTGTTAGGGTTCATCAATTACTCAGAAGCCCTCAACATTGATAAATACTTTTCCTTGAGGAGCTCGGAGCGCCACGAGCGAAATATCTTTTTCGCGTAGTCCAAGGCTTGGTCTAAAAGAGCACGTTCGTCCATGTCTGGGTTCTTTTCAAATAGAATGTCGGCGCAGAGGTCTTGAAGGCCTCTGAGGGCTTCGTCGTCGCCAATTCTGCCAGAGCGGTAGAGCGTCTTTATCAGAGTAAAACACGAGAGCCAGTTTGCACGCTTGTCCGCACCCATGATTCCATCCATGAGCTTCAAAATTATCTGCTCGGACACGACAATCACTCCTCACTTACGTGAACTCTTCGCTTATCAGCTTCACTATCGCCCTCGTTATCAGATCCTCTTTCTTCACTCCGTATTTTTGCTCGATCTCCTCTAACTTTGCTAAGAGCTTCTGCGGGACGTTGAGCACTATTTGGTAATAAGGCATCCAGCTCGCCCGATGAAGACTTCAACGACCCTTCTTTTATACTTTTAAGAGCTCCAGTCCATATCAATGTGGTGGCCCGCTTCTCTTGAAGAAACCTCTTGAGCGATTCCTTGAGCTTTGCCAGCTCCTCTGCATCGATGTACACCCTCAAATGTATCTCGACGCCCACGTCGAACTCTTTTGCTGTCATCTCCTGCACGAAACTCACTCCATAGTCTCGCTCCATCTTGTGGATCGCGCCTGCGATATAGTTTTTCATGTTTCGTGCTATTATTGTTTTGTAGTTTGCCTTGAGCCTTTCAAACTCATCTTCTAGAACCTCTTTTGGAACCTCGATCATCTCAACGTGATATACTATTCTTCATCACCCTCCGTTTTCATGAAGGGTTACCGGTATACACCTAATCATAACAGGTCGTGACTATATATTTTTAGTATGTGGCGGTCTCCACCACTTCGGTGTTGAAACATGCCCATCCCACCCGGTGGGCAAGGCAGGTTTGCGAAGTGGTTAGTGAAGTTCGACCCAGCGACCATAAGCGCTAGGTTCACTCAAGTCAAGGAGGTCGCTAGCGCTAGAGCTCAGAACGGACTGATAACCTTCGCATCGCTAGAAGAGCTCGTGGGGCCGATACTGGACAAGTATGGCGTTTCTGGTACTGATAGGGCGAAGTACCAAGGTTTCGCTAAAAGATTGCTCAAGATGGCCGTGAGAAACAAGGCACAGAGCGGTGTTGCTGTGGCCCAAGGCATCAAGGCCGACTACGTGACGAGGCTCAAGGCCGACCCTGCCATCTGCGACGAGATAATACAAGTCGTATTAGGGTACGTGACCCCCTATTAAGTGACGCCATAGAACTGACAACGCCACGAGCGTAACGTAAACCTCAATTTCTTTTTTTACCTCTTTTTTTCTTTTTTTGAGTTCGGGGGGCTAAGTGCTAAGAGTATTGACTTCAAACCGTGCTGTTTCTCTCCAAACAGTAGCGATGGACATAGTGAAGGTTGCGAATCGCCTAGGCATCGACGCCATGTGGCATGATCGCCCCTTAATTCCGAAAGAGCTAAAGATGAATGGAGACAGAGCCATAGTCGTCATGGCGGTCGATGTGCTTAACTCCATGTCGTGGTTCTTGTTTGCGAGGGACTACACGAAAGCAGGCGTTCGCAACGTCTTTTATGGCCCCATCGAAGGCCGAGTCAATAGACAATTCATACAATATTGGATGAGGGAGATAACTTACGTCGCAGTATCAAATTATGTCAGAGAGCGGTTGCTCGAAGCTGGCTTTAGAGTCATAGATGTCGTCCCTCACGGGATTGATTTGAGGCAGGTTCTCGAAGTCAAGAGGATGGGCCTGACGATGGAGAGGTATCTCTCAGATCACGGCCTAGACCCTCGCAAGCACTTTATAATCTTGACAATTGCGAACTCGCACCCTCGCAAAGGCCTTGCATGGTACGACAAGGTGATCTCGATTGTGGAGAAGAAAGACCCCTCCGTGAAGTTCTTGGTGATAACCGAGGAGCGAGGCCTCAATTACTTCAACCAACATCAAAATTTGGTCGTCACGACTGATTTCGGGAGACTACCAAGACAGTCTATTTTGGCGCTTATCGGTTCAGTCCACGTTCTGGCCCTGCCTTCATTAAGTGAAGGCTTTGGACTCCCAGTTTTGGAAGCAATGACACTTGGGACTCCATGCGTGCATGCCTCCCTGCCTCCAATCATGGAGTTCAGCACAGGCTTCGTAGTCCCAGTCCGTGATGTTATGTACTTCGACAAAGAAGTGATTGGCCCCTCTGGCATACTCTTCGAACAACACCTCTACGAAGTGAGCGAGTTCGCCGACGTGCTCTTGCAAGTCATAGATTTGTGGAAAAACAAGAAAGAGTCTATCATTGATTGGAGGGCGAAGTCGTGGGAGAGGGCTCTACAGTACGACATCTACAAAGTGTACCCAAGGCTTCTAAGATACGTCGTCCCAGTCATGGAGGAAAACGTTGAAGAGAAGCTCGAAGCATACGACTTCTCAAAGCTACCTCCGACCCCTGAGACTAGTCCCCAAGTGGTGACCCAAAGTGTCTGAAATCCTTGAGAGGGCCTTGAGGGAGATCGATCAGCAAAAGCAGAAGTATCATGAAAAGTTGCTCTCGGTCGAGGGTGAATGGTCAACGTTTATGAGGTCTTTTCAGCTCTGGGACTTCATGACCGACGTATCGTCGCCCCTGATTCTTGAGTTCTACTTTGCCACGATGTCGCTCGGACTTCTCTTCGACTTCGACCTCTTCACGATAGAGCCTTTGAACTTGGAGTTCACGTGGAGGTATCCAACAATCGATGAGTGGCTCAAAGGCGTTGGTGTAGTCATCGAGAAGACGATTCCACCAACAGCCACAGATGTAGAGACCTTCGTAACAGAGAACGTCAAAGAGGAGTTTCAAGGCCCGATAATGGAAACACGCCTTGAGAAAGGATATTATGGAAAGACCCGCTATGGCTACTGCTATTATGACCCTCTTGTTGTGAGGGAGTTCACGAGAAATGCCATCTCACTTATGATCAAGAAGCATCCGTCGTGGGTTCAAAGAAAGCAAGCAATACTCTCTTTAGCAAGTTCATTAGGTGTCTCGGAGGATCTCGCAAGGTACATCCACGACAGGATGAGCATGGTCATGAGCGCCCACGTCGAGGACTTCATTTTAGACTACGGAATGCTCGACGTTTCGTATCTCTGCGTCGAGGAGGAGCACTCCCCAGAGTACGTCGCAGTCCCCTTCCTCAACTTGGACGGCGAGGTTCAAGAGCTCGAAGTCTATAACTTGACCGACCTTCAATACGGCTTCATACTCGACTTCTCGTACCTAGACGTTGACTATCTGTGCGACGACGTTGACGCCTACAAGGACGTTGCTCCCGCAATCGATACCATAGACGAGAAGCTCAAGAACTTCCGAGGAAGAATCGCCATAACCGCCCCAGCATTCTCGAATTACGTGCGAGGTGATGAGGCAGTAGATCATAACAAGTGTGAACGGACTAACATCTGGGGAGAGCTCTTGAGCATGAGGTACTTGATAGAGAACGAGGTTGATGCATTCTTGAGAGCGACTAGTCCTCAGTTACCTGCCTTCGAGCGAAGAAAGTACATTACTGCCGTCTTGCAGTTGTGGGGCCATAGAGGAAAAAGACACGAGTGGGGCTTCAAGACCTTCAAATACATGAACTTAGACGAATTGAAGATGTGGTGGATGGACTATTGGTCGAGGCAGGGACTAGACCTCACGATCCTTGACAAGCTCTTCGAAATGGTCAGAACGTGGTTGCCAGATGTCGTTGACAGAAAAGTAGAGCTCGGACGAAAGCTCAGGCTAGAACGCCTTGGAATACCAATTGACTAAGCGAAGCCCCCAATATACCCACGATCAAGTCAACGATTCGATTCGACAAAGTTTCTTTAACGTCAGGCCTGAGAAAGACCTCATAGAACTCCCAAGCGACCAAGAAGATGAGGACATAGACCAAGGACTTCATGGAAAAGCCTAAAAAGAGCCCGAGGAGAAAGTGGCCGAGAGTCCAACAATCAACCGCCTTGCTCATACAAAAAAAGAAGCTCAAAAAGAGAGAAAAGGCTTACGATTTCGTCAAGAACTTCAAGAGCTCGGAGGTCGCCTCGGCCTCGTAGAGCCACGCCTCGATCTTCGCAACAAAGAAAGGATTGAGTGTGATTAAGAACTTCTTGCGATACTCTTCACAAGCATCGAGGCAGACCTTCAAGTACTCCCTCAACTCGTTGACTACCTTGCTTTTGAGCTTCTCGTCGCTCTTTATAATGTTGACAAGCTCTTCGAGGAAATACTTTCGCTCTGGGGGGTCGATGTCAAGCTTTAGGCGTGAGACAGTTCTGAGCAACATGACTTTTGCTCTGTAAGAAAGCACCTTGTCATCTCGATTGTCATTTACCATGTTTGTCACCCTCCTCTATAAAGCTTCGAAGATTTTCCTCAACGCTTCGAGGCTTTGCTTCTTCACTTCCTCAGCTTTCTTTTTGAGCTCTTCTTCTTTCCTTTTTGTCACGTTTTCGTAGATTTCGTAGTCAAAGTACTTTTCAATTGCCTTCCGAATTATGTCCTTAAATTCCTCTGGCTTAATGGCAGTCAAGGCATCGAGCTCAACCCTTATTTCATGAGAACCGTAGCGCTCGACGAGCTTCTTGACCCTTTCATCAGTCTCGGCTAATGCCTTTATCTTCTCTACGTAAGACTTGTACCTCGGATCTCTCCTCATCTTCTTGATCTCGTCCTCTTTTTCTGGCTTCGCAGGAAGGTCGAAGGAAATGACGTGATCTAGCGTTACTGCGACCTTCTCAATCACTACGTCGTTTCTTCTAGAGAGCATCTTCAACCTCCTCGCAAAGTCCCTTGCGATGTCCTCTCCGCTTGGGTCGAAGTCCCCAAGTAAGAGAACGACGGGTCTTTGGGTTTCGGGAGTATGAGATATCTCCTCGGCGAGCATGTAAATGTCCGTAGCGCTATCATATCCACGAATGACCCTAAGCTCCTTCACTCCAAAGGGCCATGCCTCAGAGATGAGCTTTCTACAGACATCCTCTTGGGCCTCTTTCTCTAGAACTATAAATATCCTGCACTTCTGGTCTTCCCAAGGGTTGACTCGCACATCGCTATAAGTTTCTATGTAACTCTTCATGATTGTCTTGATCTCATCAACGGTCAAGGGCTTCGTTGGATAGTAAGCACTCTTCTCAAGAGGTATTGCCCATCTAGTCGTGTCTTTGATCAAGTACCAAGGAAACTCGCCTTTGTACCTCGCTTCTGCTATGATCTTCGACAACTTCTTGTACGACGTTACCGTGTTTGGGATCACACCCTTCGACACTAGGATGTAGAAGAGCCCTCGGAGCGTCGGAGGCCCATATCTGACATAGAAGTTCTCGGCTTCTCTAAGTGCAACTTCGAGAAGGTCTTTATTACTCATTCTCCTACTCCCCCTCCTCCTTGAGCATGTAGTTGTAAACAATATCTGTCACGACCAGCTTCAAGGTCTCGTTGAGCTCCATGAACACATCCCCAGAAAGCTTGTTTGCTTTCGCATAAGCGAGGTAGTCTTGCAACGCCTTCTCCAAGAGCGAAGTGTCGATCTTCAACCGTTCCTTGATTTGAGTCACGGTCTTCATGGTTTGCTGTAAGGACGTGTCGTCTGGCTTTGCTTTGAAAGCCCCGACACTCATGCAGAGCTTCATTATATACCATGTAGCTTTCTCAAGGTGTGGTAACTCTTGCTTTGCCTTAGGCTTCCTCAAAGACGTTTCGTAGAGCGAAAGCGCGTCTAGAAGGATCTTCCACTTGGTCTTGCCATATCTTTTTGAGAGAAGGTCTAGACGTACCTTGAACTCGGGAGGGACGTAGATTCGAGCCCCTCGGCTTTTCTTCTTTTCCTCGGGCTTTGGTTCAGGCTTGGACATTTACTTGTTACCCCCTTGACGGACGTTAGCGAGTTGAAACGTACGACCACAGTTCTTGCATTGAAATCTCTGAACCCTGCCCTTCCTCGTTATGTGGAACCCCCTCTTGATCACTTCCGTGCTTCCACATTCAGGACAACGTAAAGAAGTGATTTGAGAGGTCACTGCCTCTCACCTTCGCCTTCTTTTAGGGCCACGAACTTCTTTACCACGTCCTTTAGGGCCTCGGTCAAGTCCTTGAAGCCGAAGACTTGGCAGTACTGTAGTAGTAGAGAAGAGTCGTTCATGATTCGGCGGTAGTGCTCGACAGCCAAGACCTTCGCTATTTCATTTGCGTCCATTATCCCAACCTCCTCTTGACCTCGTTCAGAATTGTTCTCACCTGCTCCTCGGTCATGCCTAGCTGTCGAAGCGAGCGCTCGATCTGCCAGAGGTAGCTCACCAAGGCCTTGAGCTCGTCCTTGCAAAGCCTTCTGTGAACCCTCAGGTCGCACTTTATCGTTTCCCATGAGTAGATGGTGACTCTCTCGCCCTTCCATGATATCTTCACGTAACTTCTTATCGGCCATCCCTCCAAGACCTTCGTGAACTCGAAGGTCTTTTCATCGACCCGAACCAAGGTTTGGGTTTCCATCAACTCCGCACCTCCGTATATCCCACTACACACGCAGACTTATAAAACTTTCGCTTTCAAGAGTAGGACGTGAGAGGCCATGAAAGTCGTCGTGACTGGCGGATGCGGATTCATAGGGAGCCACCTAGTCGAGGCTCTAGTCAAAAGAGGCCACGAGGTCGTTGTGCTCGACAATCTGACGCTCGGAAAGATGGAAAACGTTCCCAGAGGGGCTAAGGCCATAGTTGCGAGGGCCTCAATGATAAAAGCGTGGAATTTGAAGTGCGATTGTGTCTTCCACCTTGGCATGCCCTCATCGTCGCCTATGTATAAGAACAATCCTAAACTCGTCGGGGAGACGATCAACGATGCCATAGCGCTCTTCGATTATACAAGTAAAAAGAAGGTCAAAGTCGTAGTGGCATCGACGAGCTCAATCTACAACGGTAATCCGATACCTTGGAGGGAGGACATGACAATCCACGTCACAGATTTTTATACAGAATGTAGGTATGCGATAGAGCGCCTTGCAAAGCTCTACCACGACCTTTATGGCCTCAAAGTGGTCATTCTAAGACTGTTCTCGGTCTATGGACCAAGGGAAGAGCACAAAGGAGAGTACGCAAATGTTGTATCGCAGATGATCTGGTCTGCCATGAGGAGAGAGCCCTTCGTCATCTACGGCGATGGTTCTCAGACTAGGGACTTCATCTACGTGGGCGACGTGGTGGAGGCCTTCATCAAGGCGATGGAGTCCGACATAGACTACGACGTGTTCAACGTCGGCTTCGGCAAGAACTACTCGTTCAACGAGGTCGCAAAGATGATATCCGATGTTCTGGGGAGAGAAGTGAGACTAGTCCACAAACCAAACCCGATCAAGAACTACGTCTATCACACATTGGCCGACACGACCAAGGCCGAGAAGGTCTTGGGCTTCAAGGCTAAAGTCTCGTTAAGAGAAGGCATCGAAAAGACTATTAGAGCGTACAACACTACACGATAACAAGGTGAAAAGATGGGCGAAGAAAGAGTCGTTCAACCACTTGTTGGCCCTCCCGAAGAGAGACCAAGACTGACGCCCGAAGAGGAAAAGATGCGCGATGAACTCAATCGCCTTTGGGGCCAGACCGTCTTGAGCGCACAGAAGGTAGCATATGAGTTAGCGACATTAGAGCCAAAAGAGTCGTACTCCGCTAGCGAGCTCAAAGACCTCTTCGAGGCCTGTAAAGAGCTCGTGAGAGCCCTCAAATCAGTACACAAGATCATCGAAAAGGCGAGCAGACGATGAGCACGGTAACAGTATCACCGAAGAAAACCTCGATCTCTCTTTTTATAACCCCCCTCGATGTCGAAGTCGATGGAGCAATCGTGACAATCCTAGAAGTCGCGAAGCTACAATTACCTTGGGAAGAATACCAAGCGAGTTGTCAAGTCAAGTACAAGGACGTGATATCAAGGGTCTTTCAGGTGTCGTATAAAGACTCCAACGAGCTCAAGCAGAAGCTCAAGACAGAGGTCGCCAAGTTCAAGTACGCATATTTCCTTCTGGGAAGAGAAGAGCTTAAGAGAAGAGGCATCGCAATCTAGGATTGAGGAGCCATGAAGCTAAGATTGAGCAAGAAGGCAATAGCAATCATAGTGGTGCTAGCGATCCTGATAGCCTTCGTCGGAGTCCCTGCAACAACTGCTCTAGCTCTAGGACATCCTGAGAGGTTTGAGTACTACGTCAAGGCTCTAGACTATGCGCTTCGAGGACTCGTTGAATACTTCAAGACGATTATAGAGCTCTACAAGCTGACCATGAGCACGTAAACGAAAAACAACCTTCCTTATTTTTTAATAAAAAGAAGGAAACATGAGATGGAAAAAGGTAAAGAAAGGAAAGAGGGGGTTATGGTTTTAACATCTCAAGAACCTCTTCGACAAGCTGGGGATCGATTGGTGCGCTCACCTTGACGGTCTCTTCGAATGGTACGCTCTCGTACTGTACAAACCCTCCTCGAATTCTTCTTTCTCTCCAAGCACCACCACGATGCTTCAACATTATAACTGGCTCTTTGAGGACGATGAAGACACTTCTTTCGCTATCGGAGCTCTCTTCGTCATAGACGTATTTGGATGCGAACACTCCAACCTCTCGTCCGTTCTTGTAAACGACACCAGCACTATAGATTCTCCATAGACCACTCTTGTAGCTTTGATCCTTTGCTCTCTCCTTGAAGACAACCCCTTCTAGCTCCTCGTGGCTACTCCCCTCCCTTAGCAGAGAGAGACAATGTAGTACTGGCTCTTTGAACCTCAAGGCTAACATGTCGTAGACTTTTTTCGCTACTCCTTTGTCTTCAATCTTTTTCTCATAGATAGCTGGCATAGACATGTTTTTCCTCACCTCCAACCCGCCCCCTCTAAAGAGGGGGCTTTGGGAGGAGGTAAAGAAAGAAGTTCAGAAGACATAGCGACCGCATTGAGTGCATTGGAAGCGTTGTCGCCTGCCAGCCCTCGTGACCTTGAAACCTGCACGAACAAGACGACCGTGACAATGAGGACACTCTCTAGTCAACTTAACACGAACTTCTTTCATCACGGCCTCGATGCTCTCTTCGTCCACGTTGAACTTCTTTAAGAAGTACAGTAGATGGAAGCTGAACTCGCTTAGAGCCTTCGTATAGTCCTTGAAGGCGTTGACGAACTCTCTGTAGTCGATTGAGACCTCCTTGCCTTCGTCAGTAACGATTGTAACTCTTTCGCCATTTTGAGAGACGTTTACCTTGACCATTATTGTCCTCCCTCCACGTAGATGTTGAAGTTCAAGTCTTTTCCTTCGGTTACTTTAGTCACTTTGAGGACTTTGCCATCTTTTGTTATCACCATCTTGCCTTTCTCTCGATAGAAAAACACCACTTCGTCGTAGTTGGTTTCGTGGACTGTCATACCACTACCATCAATTGGCTTCCACTTCTTCGAAGTCCAGAAGCCGTTGTGGAACTTGCTCCTCTTGACTGGCCTGACGCTTGGCAGGAATTCAAGGCCGAGTGGGGCTATGACAACCCCATCAGCCCATTCAGGGAGTTTCTTTAAGACCATATCCACAACCTCATTATCGGACATCTTTCTCGTGACCATTTCGGTTCGCACCTCCCTGCCTCTCTCTCCGCCTCCCTCCCTTATAAACCCACCGCTCCATCATTTTAAAACAGGCGATTGAAAGCGAGCGGAAGGGGGTTTAAACGCCTGATTAAACCCGAGCCATGAGCCGACCGCACGCCTTTAATCAGAAGTGCAAACCCGAGCAAGCGAACCCTTAAGCATCGCTTCACGACTCTTTTAAGCGAGGAGCCATGAGCAAAGGCGGTCTTGAGGCAAGACGCAAGGGCTTCGAGCACGAGCGTGAGCTCGCACGAAGGCTTTTCAAAGAGGGGTTTGCGGTTTTGAGAGCACCTGCCTCGGGCGCTAAGGTCTTTAGACTGATCTACCCTGACGTTATTGCGATTTACAAGAACAAGGTCTTGGTCTTCGAGGTAAAGGCGTATTCATCACTTAGAGTTGTGTACATCGACGCTCGTCGATATGAGAGATTGATGACCTTTGCCGAGCGAGCTGGGGGAGAGACGTATCTGGCCTTCAAGCTCATCGGAAGTGGGGAGTGGAGACTAGTCCCCTTCTCGAAGCTTGAGAAAACGAAGAGCGGAGTCTATCGTTGTGGTATAGGACAGCTTGAAATCGCAGAGAAGCTAGAAGACGTTATAGCCAGAGTGAAGGGGTGTCAAGGCCATGCCCACGTCAATAGAACACCAACTTGAATTAATCATCAGAGAGATCGAGAAAATATTGGAGGTCGCAGATGAAAGAGAAAGATCC
>Ga0209739_100406_pt1 | contig 17830 bp, 39 predicted proteins | sample JossMetagenome_2_FD_184729 | JGI IMG/M metagenome (GOLD analysis project Ga0209739, IMG submission 184729) | Hot spring sediment microbial communities from Joseph's Coat, Yellowstone National Park, USA - JC3_ASED (SPAdes) (version 3) | ecosystem: Environmental > Aquatic > Thermal springs > Hot...
AGAGAGAGAGAGAGAAGAAAGGGAAAGGGCCTCCTACACTCTTTACAAAGTATTAGAGGGTATTTGGCATTTTGTAAAGCTGCGCACCGCTTTTAGATTAGGTTTTTGTAAAGGGTGGGCTGGATATGTGTCTAGAGAAAAACTTAAATATTAGGACATTTTTTCTCTTATGAATAATAAAATAGAAAATAAAGAGGTGCGTGAAGGGGAGGTTGCATGCATGCGGCTAGATACCGCATTAGCTGATGCGGAATTTGTCAAAATGGTTCCGAAAAAAGTTCTAGAGGCCTTAAAGACGTTTAGCTATATACACAACAATACCTACAATGCGTATATTGCTATTTGTGTAGGGGGTGATAATATTGAAATAACTATTAGGCATGGTATAATGTTTTATAGGAGTGCGTGTGAACACGTGTGCATGCGGCTGTATGCAAATTGCGAAATAGCCCAATGCGCTAGTGGGTGTGTTGAATTGTGTGAAAAAGTGCACAGGGAGGAGGCATTTTTAGCATTGGTAGACAATTATAGGCTGTTGACATATGAACTACGCACACGTGGCATAAATTACAATGCGGTTTGGGATACGGAAAGTCCGCCTTTAACCTGCAAAATCACGGTAACACAGTAAATTTTTTTTGGTTTTTCTTTTATATTTGTAAAGGGCATATTTGATATTCATAAAGGGGGGGCCTTCGGAGAAAAACTTAAATATTTCTACATTTATTAACCTATGAACTACAGGAATAACTACAGGAATAGGGTGCAGGAAATAGAGCGCTTGATAAAAGTATTGAAAGGCGTTGGTATAGTCAACGTTGAGGAATTGTCAAAAGTGTTGGTGCGGATTATGCAAAGTTATGCCGTACAAATAGGCATAGAGCCGTTGCGGCCGCGCGAACTTGAATACGTGTGGCAACGCTTAATCGAATAGCCTTTTTTCCAATTTTCAACTTTTTTCTTTACAAATGTCTAATTTCAGTTTGATATAGTTCCCACGACGTGTTTGTGGGGGGGCCGCGGCGCAACTTCGAGGCCCTCGGCCGAGGCGGCCTAGAAAACGGTCTAGCCCCCTTCAGAGAAAAGTTTAAATATTCCCCTTATGCGTTAGCGGCATGGAAGCCCAAACCCAAAACCAAACCCAGATAGAGGCGCAGAACGGAGACCAGAAGCTGAGGGGCGAAAACAGGAGGCTGAAGCAGGAATTAGCCTACGTGAAAGAGAAATTGGATGAGTGCAGAAAAGAGTCCGAGAGGCTTTCAAAATATATAGAACTGCTTGAGCTTATTGTCCACGACTTGCTGGGCGTCCACTACCAAGGCCGGTTGAAAGCAAACTTTAGCGGTCTGGAGCTGTGTACTGACGACAGGTGCATTGCGTTCAGCCGCTATGAGGATTTGCTGGTCGGCATAAGGGCGGCTGTCCTTTTGCTGAAATAAACCACCTTTTTTTCCGCTTTCTCCTTTTTCCCTACGGAGAAAAACTTAAATATTACTACGTTTTTTCCCACATGGGAGTTCAAACTGAAGATGACGTAGAGGTGGCGTGGTGTGCTGACGTCGGCTACGTTGACTTCAGATCTCTGACAAAAGATGAAAAGCTGTATACAGTGTTGCACCACTTACGGAGTTTGCTGAAAACCGTACATGGAAACGTGGTGCACGCGTGTAAAGGCAGGAGTGGGATAATTATAAGGGGCTGGTACTTCACGACGGAGCAAATGGATTTATGTATAAACACGTGTTTACACATTGTAAAAAGCGAATGCGAAAAGGCAGACAAACCCTTTAATTATTGTGAAAAGACATGCGAAAAATTTGTGGTATCTCGTGCGCGCACGGTGCTGATCGAAAACTACAACAAGATTGTCTACACGTTGGCACAACACGGTTTTGAGTTCAAAGCCAGACTCGGAGAAAGCATTTTCCAAATTGAAATCAACCCGTAATTTTTTTTCAACCTTGTTTCTATATTTGTAAATGAATTTTTAAAAATTTATAAAGAGTAACTCCTCGGAGAAAAGTTTAAATATTGTTTTTTTCATTTTACCTCATGAACCAAAAAACCGGCTCATTCACATACCCAGAAGTCGGAATAGTGTATTGGGAAATCGAGGCTAAGAGGACAGATTTAAGCCTGCCTTACCACTTCGCGAAGAAAATCCAAGAAGCGGCAGAAGCATTAGATGCTGAGGTGTATGCGGGCATATGGTGGCCTTACCTCCACATAACGCTTATCCGCGATGTAGGAAAAGACATCGAGGAATGCGTGAAAAACCAAATGGATGAAACTGAAGGTAGCTGTAGAGAGGAATGCGGTAGCGATCAGAAGTGTTTTGAGGAATGCGTCAGCAAAACGCATGCTGATCTCTACAGCGCATGCAGGGAGAGCATTGCGGATGAATGGTGGCCGCGTTTTGCAGAAAAAGCGCGTGAATTGGCGCATGAGGCCGAATTATACGGCATCGTGGTGCAGAAGGGTGTTTTTGTCGACGGGGAGGGGATCAAGCTTAAGCTGAGGCTGGAGGGCTACCGCGATGTGTTTCCAATTACATTAGGACGGAGCGTGTTCTACCGAATGCTGGACGTCACATATACAAAACACTTCACAGACGCTGAAGAATTTGCGCGGCCAATTGCTGAGTTTCTGCTTAGGTTCTACGGTATAGACGGCTTGGTCAAGCTGGCCGAAAGCCTCAGCAAGGACAAGATGCGTATTTCCTACATATATGATGAACGCGGCGGCTTAGATGGCCGCACGCGCAAATATGAGATAACGATAACCCACGGCAGTGATGAAATCAAATTCCTCATAACAGAAGAAAAACACGACGACCGTTGGGTCATAACAAACGTTACACCTTTAGTCGTGCTGAGCCCCATAGCCGACCTAACTCCCGACTAATTTTTTCCCGTTTTTTCGGCTTCTTTCCTTCAGAGAAAAACTTAAATATTTCTCTTTTCTTATAGAGGCATGGGTATGCATATATCAGTGGACAAAGAGAAACAGACGGCGAATATGTGGGCATGCATAACGAGCGGATGCGTCCGCTATGAGGAAAGCGAAAACAGCGTACACGCCAGCATCGAGGACAGGAGAAAGGACGGCCTGCGCGTAGAGAAGTCTGTAACGTTGCGGAAGCGCGGAAACTACCTCGAATTTGTGCACGACATCTTAAACGACAACATGCCGACTATAGGAAACGAGCCGAGCGCGGACGAAGGGGAGTTGCTTGAAATATATAATTTTGTTGTCGAGAAAGTCAAGAGGGGGATGCGGTACGTCGGGGTGAAGACGGAGTTCACCACGCCTAGGGGGGTGCAGGTGTATTTCCGCCTGCGCTACCACGAGCAGTCAGGCGGGCCGCATGTAATTGTTGAACTGATTGCCGAAAAAGAGGGGGAGCGCATGGTTTATCAATGCTTCGGGCAGACCACAGACGCCTTTGCTCTGCAGAAGGAGGCCGCTAAGGCAATTGGCGCATATGTTTTGTTTTCTGAATACGTCGCCAAGCAGGCCGACAGGCAGAACGATTAACGCCGAACACTACCTCTTTTTTTAAACGGCATCTTTTTTTCCTCCTTTCAGCGAAAGATTTAAATATTCTTCTTTAGTCTGGAGATGTGGATCAGAAGGTCTTTGAGGAGGCGCTGGCGGAATTAAGAGAATATGCCAAAAGAAGCGGAATGCTCCTAACCGCGGCGGAATCATCTATAAAGGCCGTGAAAGACGTGACAGAGGAAGCAGAAGAATGCATGCTCAGCGCAGTTTGGGAGGAGCTTAAAGACGCTGAAGAGACGTGCAGAAAAAGCTGTCTAATAACAGGTGGAGAAACCTCAAAATGGCAACGGGAATGCATCAAGACGTGTCTTAAGTGCTGGGAGATGACGAAAAGAGCTGAATGCGCCAGAGAGGCAGGCGCCCGTCAGATCGAACATCTCTACGTCATGGAAAACATCCTGGAGTTGCGCGGCTTGCGGTATTACAGCTATTGGCATGTGGATATCGATGAAAAAGTGTTTTTTGTTGCAGAGTTTAAACCGCCTCCTGAAATTGGGCTTCAGGAAAAAGCTTAAATTTTTCATTCTTCTCCTTTTTCCATGGTTAAACTTACATTCGACATTGAGCCGTGGGATCAAATAAAGGGCTTTAAAATCGCTACGCTGTATGCCAATGCAGAGCTGAAAGAAGAGGGCGACTTTATGCGTTATGAATTCGCTGAATACGGCCGACTGGAAAGCGTTGAGTATAAGTTCCGGCTGAGAAAGAGGCCGGATTACAAGGAATACCTTAAAGACTTTATCCAGCTTGATGTGGATGCGGTTGATCTGAAGGACTTAGTAGGGACAATGTCGTATTTCCGGGAGGTGCATCAGCACGTAGTGAGCTTGTTCAGGAGGGGGATTTCAGCTGATTTGCTGTTCAAATGGCACGACAGGGACATCCGCGTATTGTTCGGCTTACATGCGGCAAAAAATAAAGAAGGCGTGGAGGTGCGGGGCGAGCTTATGGCTGAATATGAAGCCGAATACGTGCATTTCCTTCACGGCGAAAAGGCCGAAAATGCAGAAGATGGGCTTGAGCGCCGCGTAAAGGAGGCAGTCGGCCTCTATCTGCTGTTTAAGGAGTACACTTTCCAGCCGGGGGAACTGAGTAAAACTTAAATACTCCCATTTTTTTGTTATCACATGTCTTACCTCAGGAAAATACTTTCCAAAGTAGATCCGTCTCTAACCGCCAACGTAATAGCAGAGCGGCTAGTCCAGATGTGCGAAGAAAATAGGGAGCTGTGCAGAAAGTACCTCTATGGCGAGTAAATTATCGCATAGACCAATATTTTTCTCCATACGCAAAAACTCCAGCTACTTTATGTGGGGGCTGTACGGCGACTTCTTCAGCTATCAACACGTCTGCATTAAACCGATAAGCGAAGATGCATTCATGCTGTATGAAGGCAACTGCCTTAAGGTGCAGGTATTGGGAAGGAGGCGCCTTGTCTCTGCTACAAGATACAAGCAACTGCGCAACGGCATATACCTGCTGACTGCAGAGGGAGGCGGAAAGTACGTGTTCCGTTTAGTCAAATCCCTTCGGGGAAATGCTTAAATAATGTTTTGTTATCAAGACGGATATGAAAAAAAGAGGAGATGCCTGTCACTGCATCCACCGTTTTTTATCAGCGCTTCAGCACGCGATGTATGAGGATGAGCTGTGTCAAGTTAGACGCTTTCACGATGCGGCAGTAGCATATGCGTATGAAGCGGCAAACGGCACGAAGCACAAAATTGACGAGTGCATTATGAAGATATGGTAAGGGAGCCGGTCATCTATGAGATAATAGACTTAACGTATAAAGAATTTGCCGGGAAATGCGTCACGCCAATAAAAATCATAGAGCATTTGAAAAATGCGGGACTGTATGCGTCACACTCAACGCTGAGGTATGCGTTGGAGGTTTTGGTTAAGCTCGGCAAGGCGGAAAAGCACAAACTGCATAAAAGCTACATACTGTACTGCTTCGGCAGTTCGCATGAATTCATGCCCGAACTCAATTATGAAGATGTTGAAAAATGCGTGTTGAAGCTTATGCCGTCTGCCACACTGCTTCAAATAGTGGAATGTGCGCTGAAGACTAAATTGCGGGGCGGCTACACCACTGCATATCTGTCTGTACTTTACGTTCTGTTGCGGATGGTGAAAGATGGGAAAATTCATTCCATTACTTTCATTGCCGACAGGAGGGATAGGCCTAAGGTTATAATTCAGCAGTAGGACATCTGCACCTTCGGGATAAAGCTTAAATATTTCCCATTTTTTCTTCTTCTATGCCAAAAGAACAAAAAACACAAACCGAACCCAAAAAGGAGTTCAACTCCGAAATGTTTATCCAAAAGGTAAGAGAGGCCGTAATGAAGAAAGAGTGGGGCACAGCCGTGCTGGCCCAGGCAGACACCATAAAAATTGAGGCCGTCAGAGTCGGCAACACCAGCGACATAATGGTCAGGGTAAGCGGACAGAAGCCGGGAAACGCCTTAAAAATGACAACGACGCGGCACATAGAGAACTTCATCGATCTGGTGCGCATGATTGCAGACAACGAAGGCAACCTAATGGACAAGCTGAATGCGCTGAAAAGCGTGCTGAAAGAAGACAGCACAAGCGTCAGCGTAATATTGTAGCTATGGTGCGCCGCAAAGAGCCTGAAAAGGCAGACAGCGGGAAAAGCAGTAGCCAGGTAGAGCCGCTGGTTGAGAAATACAGAGAAACAGCTCAGAAGGTTGAAGCAGAAGGTAAGCAGTACGCCATAAAGCTGGGCGGCGAATCGAATGAAGACATCACAATTAAATACAGGCTGGTTCTGAGGCCTACGGCGCGCGGCATCATCCACACTTTAGAAATACTAGACGCAACAGAGGAGAGGGCCGCCATACAGATCCCGCTCCTCGGCCGCGACTGGGCGAGGACGCTGAACCATGCCGACCGAGTTCTCTCCAATGTATCTGTCGAGAAGTTCAGAGAAATCGCTGAACTGCTGATAGAGCTCAGCGAAAGGCTTAAACTAGGCGGCTCCTCGTTAACCGAAGTAGAATAACTTGATTTTTTTTTCTCCATGTCGTTTGATTTTATCGAAATCATGAAGCTGGTTGTTCCGGAGGACTACCTGTACGTAAAGCACAGAAAAAATACATGTGATGCCATACGCCTCACCAACATCATGATGCCTTTGGTAGTTAGAAAAGATGGAGACAGGTACATCCTCTTAGATGGGTTCGAGCGCTATCAGTGTGCCAGGGAGCTGGGGTGGAAAAAAGTGCCTGCCATAATAACTGAGGATTCACGTATGGATATACTCCGGCTGGCGCTGAATTATGTAAGAGGGAGGGTGTGCGGAATAGACGTTCTCATAGCCACGTGGCAGATGTTGCAGGCATATGATCCGGATATTGTCAAAACCGTGTTGGGTAAAAGCTGGGATACGCTGAACAAGTACAAAAATGCGGCTGAACACGTGATAAACTTAGGCCTGTCAAAAGAGGATATAGGCCAGCTGAGGGAGGCATGCCCCCCTCTCAGGAAGCTCATAGCGTGTGCATATAACTCGCACAATGCAGATGAGTTTATGGCATGCGCCTTGGGCAAAGTCAAGCCGAGGCTGAAGAAGATATCGGCCGAGATGGTGAAGAAGGCAGTACAGCTTGAAAAAGACCCGGAGATGAAGACGGCGGTGGATTTAGTGGAAATGCTGGGTACCGAAAACGTGATGAAGGTTGTGGAAATAGTTGATCTGATCAGAAAAACGCTGTGCGCCCGCGCTGAACGCTACAAAAAATGCATGCTGATAGATGACTACAAGCTGTTGAGGAAGCTATGTGGAGAGAATTGAACGTCCGGAACGCGTTCCGGGCGGAACGCGTTACCAGCGTCCGGAACGCGTTACTGGCGGAACGTAATATATTATATTATACTATACTATACTATATCTCCGTTCCGGAACGCGTTGCCAGCATCCGGAACGCGTTCCGGGCGGAACGCGTTCCGGACGTGGGTGGGGTATGGATATCTTAGACGTCTTAGACAGCGTCTTGAATGCGCTGAAGGAGGCGTACAGGAGCAAACGTCAAGATGTCAGCATATCGCTGTTAGCCAGATGCTTGAGGAGTACGTGGTATAGGATTCAAACGGGCAGAGACGTAATTACGAATGCTGTGTTGTACGGCTCAGAGAGGCACCACTGGGCGGAGAGGCACCTTCCTGCGGAGCTGGAAAAATATGGATTTAGATGTATGCCTGAAGTGAGGGTGGAGTACAGCGGCGTCTCGGGGTTCATCGATTTGCTGTGCGAAAAAGACGGTCTGCAGTATGCAGTTGAGCTCAAGTTTACGTCGGTGCCTCATGCCGGGAACGCGTTCCTGGAGTGGTACAGGAGGCAACTGAAATACTACATTGCGGTTGTTGGCGCCGTCGGGGTGCTCATCCTTATGGATTTCAACCTGGAACAGAGCTATAAGGAGATAATCGCCCTTGCGGATCATGAGAGGGAGCAGGTGCTGAAGGAGCTGAAGGAGAGGTATGAGATCATAAAGAGCGGCCTAAAGCCGCCGCCTGAGAAGGGGCCGTGGTGCAAGTTCTGCTACTACAGGATTCAGTGCATGGCTCAGGAGCTGGCATGAGCCGCCGCAGGAAAGGCGAATTTATTGCATCGCTGGGGGACGGCAGGTTCGGCGTTGCATACAGCGACCGCTCCGCCTGGCTGATAGACACGCTGACGGGCACGAAGATTATCATATACTACCATCCATACCACAGACGGTGGTATTTCATGCTCACCGACCCACAGGGGAACTTCGTAAAGCGGCTGAACTACATCTCGGCATGCGCCACCGGAGTTTATGAATACTGTCAGCGGAGCTATGAGGGAGGTAACTTGTACGTCGACATATTGTACTGTGCCGCAATAAGAGATCTGGAATTAACGTCATACTGGCAACCGTGGGAGCCCATCCTTACGGCGTACCGCATGGGCAACAGGCGGCCGTATTACAGATGGCTCAGGGCAGTAATTCCGGAGGTTGCTAAGCAGATTGCCATGAGGATACAGGAGGCGGGAAACGAGGCGGCCAGCTTTGTAATCCACGTGTTTGAAATGGGGTATGGTCTGAGGCCGCAGTACATCGGCTACGCGGTGACTGGGCATAAGTACTGTGCAGGGATTCTTTACGGCATCCAGTGCCGCATGACGCCTGAGACATGCGAACCCACAAAGTGCAGGCCTGTCTGCACGTTTATGTGGCGGCTGTTTCCTGCTGAATGCAGTGAAGAAAGAGAGCGCCTGTGTTTGGCAGGCGAGGTATACAAACCGATGCCTAAGAGCCTCTATGGCCGCGAATAGCGGCGATGTCAGCATATTGATGGTTGACATCGACGAAGTTGTACTGCCGTTTGACCGCATGCGGTATGAAGCCGAAGCCAGGAAAATAGTGGAATTCTTCGGCCATGAAATCATTGGGATAACGTATAAGCTTTCAACGCATAAAGGCATCCACATCCACACCTGGGTGGCGCCTGAACTAGAGCATATGAGGATACCACTGCTTCAGTACCTGCTTGGTAGCGACTTTAAGAGGGAGTGCATCAACTACTTCAGGCTGAAGGCAGGTATAGACATCAACGTGCTGTTTGCAGGCAAACGCCGAATTTTCTACGCCCCCGGCAGAGCTATGGACTGCCGTTTTATGTGCAGAGGTTTAATTAATGAAATTGAGATGGCGGAAAAATTGGGTTTAAAAAGAATACAGATTTAGCCTACTCGCCCTCCATGTATTCTTCGAACCAAAACTTTTTGCCTCCCGTTAGGTCTTCTTCTTCCTCTTTGCCCGACGGGGCCCCTTTAGGCCTCACCTTAGCAACCACCTCGAAGACGCCGTATGCTTGTACTGCCCTGTTTATCTCCTCCTTTATGATCCTCTTCAAATTTTCAATGCAGTCCTTCTTAAGCGCAAAAGGCAGTTCAACTGAGAATTTGATTATCATAGCTCCTCCTTCTCTTCTTCTTTTTCATCTTCTTTTTCAGCTTTTTCTTCGGCGTATGCGTGCATCTTCATCCTTACCTCTAAGTCTACTTGATATTCACCGCATTTAGCAGTAAGCTCTTTTATCCGGTCTTTCAAACGTGTTTTAATTTCGTCGATTGCCGCCTGCGGCAGGTATATGGGGAGTTCGATTGTAAATTCATATCTAGCCACGTAGCTACGTGGCCACAGATATTTATACTTTACTTCCGTTCGAATTCCTCAAGGTACTTCTTAGTGACGCAGTCGAAGAAGTATACAAGCGTCTGGGCCGCCTTCTCCATGCCGAAAGCCGCTATGACGCTGTCAACGTATTTAACCGCCTGCCTGCCCAGCACAACCCAGCTCAGCATTCCGGTTTCCTGCACCTTGAAGACCTTCCTGAAGACTTCAGACTCCGGCGTAAGCACCTGAACCAGCGGCCCAAGCGAAAACACATATCGCACCACTTTCGTGCTGTCGGATTTAGCCCTCTTTAACAGTTCAGCGAGCTTCCTGAAAGTTAAGGCTTTTTCTTCATATATATATGGCTCTATTGTATGGAAGTCGATAATAAGTATGCCGTTGCTGAAGCTTGCTGATTCAGAATGCAGAGCAAACAGCATAAGTTTGCGGAAAAAAGATGTAGTTCCGCTACACAGGTAGTTTCTGTATTTCTCGCCCCACAGCTCGATCTCTCCAACATCTGAACACCTCATTTAATTAGGTCGGCAAAGAGCTTAACGATAGACTTCAAAATCCCATCGCCTCCGTATGTTTTGGGATCGATAAACTCAGCAAACTCGCCGAAGAATTCTTTCATTACTTTCTCTGTGTCGACAGGCGGCGATGCGTCTTCCCAGAATTCATCAATAAGGCTTCTTTTTTTACTCATTATGCACATCTGGAGGACTGTTTATATACATTAACTTTATGGCTGATCCGCTGAATCCAGGAATTGCCAGCGTCCTTCCAGGTTCATATGCGTAGGGCAGATAGAAAATGAAGCGGTTTATAAACGCAACAGCATATCCCGCTACGGCTGTTTCAATGAGTTCGATCTGGTTTTTGCGGTAGTTGAACGAAATGTAAGCTATGCGGGTTCCTGGGCGTATTTTGTCCTCCTTGCCGGGCAACGGCGAGAACATCATGTAGTCGCCTTCTGTATTGCCGGCGGTCAGAAAGCCCACCACTTCCAGCTCAGGCAACGGCTCATATTTGCTCAGATTTACCGGCGCTTCGAGCCACGCTATTTCGCGGAAGTTGATGTAGCTTTCAGGAAGCTTCCGAAAAAACAGCATCAGCCTGCACCACATGCCGCATTTCTTTACAGGCGTGTAGCTTTTCAGAGAGGCCTCTACCTTATACAGCTCAGGAAGCGAGCCGTCTACCACCACCAAAGAGGCGGTATTATGCGGGCGCATATCTGCATCTGAGATGCAGTGTAGCGCCGTGACTGCTGTATTTTTATCCTCTATATGGGCCGGGGAGCATCCAATCGGCATCACAAACCTGCCGGCGTCATCCCCGACAAACTGTATTTTGCCAACCGTGTAAACTTTGTATCCATGTTCCATGAATTTAAACATGTCTTCTCTACTTTCATATTTTAGATAAACTATCTTGTTGTGTGGATCTACTGCCGCTACATTTTTGCTCAGCGCCAGCTTGAGCAGGGAGCTGTCGATGTTTATTTTCTTTGTCATGTTTTAAATTAGATTGAGGGAATATAAAAATCGAATAGGCCGGAGAAAAAAAGGGTTTGTTTTTTCCGGTTTAGAAGATGTTCCTCAGCCAGTTGACGATGGAGCTGAAGGCGCTTCTGCCGAATCTTATAGCCATCGCGCCGAGCACTATGAAGCCGAGTATGGTGGCGAAGAGCTGAGCGTTGGTCTGTATGAAGTTGGCTACGCCTTGCACAAGCGCCGCGATTGCTGTAACTATTGCGGTTACCATGGCCTGTAGCGCGGCTCCGATATCGCCTGCACCTGTAGCAGACATCGTAATGCCGTACGTAGTAGATATATATACTTTTGAGTAGCCGCATATTGATGTCAAATGTGGACCGCATGATTCAAGACGCAGTGAGCAAAATGGTAGGGGAGCTGAAAGCGCTTGGCTTCGATCCGTTTATTGATATATCTGGCGACCGCATAGGCATAATCATCCCAGTGGAACAGCTGGTAAACCGGATTTCACAAAGCGTCCCGAAGTCGGTCTACAAATACGTAGATGTATCGGTTGAGGAAAAGACGCTGGGAACCAAAGGTTTTATAGTAATCAAGGTGAGGAAAAAGCAATGAGCCAGGAGCAGTTCGCCAAGGCAGTAATCAGGACAAAGCTGAAGGTAGAAGACCCCGACGTGTATGAGAAGCTTGTAGATGTGATATACAAGTTTTCGATGGTGTTGCTCTACGGCGACAATATGCTGAGGAGGCAGGCAATAGATGCGCTGTTTTCAGTGCTTCCAGAGGATCTCGTACTGCAGGTATTGACTGACTACGTGGTTAGGACTATGAATCGGTACCGCAAACTGTCGGAGCTGGCCGCCGCAATTATACCCAGGACAGCTACGGCCAGGGGGATTGAGGATGCGTTTCTGCAGATGGCGTTTGAGATGTTTAAGAGCCAGATGGCTGGTCAGCAAGCACCGCAACAGCAGGCACAGCCGGCGGCTGTTCCTAAGCTTCCTGAGGAGCTGAAGAAGCTGTTAGAATAATGTGAAATCCCCCTGGAGTTACAAAAAGTGGCGTCTTGAAACATACATAGCATTTCACGCATTGAGGACGTATACAGCTGTGCTGTGCACAAAACAAGACGGAAATGTTGTAGTATCGCTGAGAATCATCAGGACTAGGGCTAAATCAGTTGTCAGCTCAGACGTGTTGAAAGCGGCCTTCAGGGAGTTTATCAGGCGCTATACCAAGTCTATAACAGAAAAGAAGAAGCACTACATAATAGTTGACTGCAAGAAATTCTTCTCGATTGACGCCAAGGCGCTGAATTATATAGCGAGGCACGGAGAGATGAAGTACTTAGATAAAATAGATAGTGGATTGAAAAAAATATTTGATTGGCTGTTTAGGGAGCGGCCGCAGGGGCGGTAGGTATCTGGTTTAGCAACATGTTGATAGCTTGAGATGCTGTGGTATCATCTAGGCCTACCCTCCTAGCCACATTTTCTAGATATTCATTGACTTCGCTCCTTGAGTATAGCCTGCCGTATTTAGCCGCCTTAATGAACTTAATCGCCGCGCCTACAAGCGCTCTAAGCCCAGCCGCCCTTACGCCGGTTACGTTAAGCTCAGCCTGTAGCGACCTGTATAGCTTCGCCGCCAGGTTGCCGTATTCATCCCAGGAGTTTGCCGCTTGTTCTGAATACGACATTGCGCTTATTTGTAGCAGTAGCGACTCGGTGCCGAAGGCGCCCATTCTGGCCGTTATGGTGTTGTACACAGTGAACTTCAGCTTATCTTTTGAATACGGCCGGTAGGTCTTTTTCTTTCCGACCATCGCTGTTTAGAGAATGTGTTTATATATACTTTACCTCAGGACATCGGAAAAACCTATAAAGTAGAGGGTTCTTTAAAGTGGTGAAAATCGGTGTGCTCAACACAATAAATCCGATTTCGGTGTCTGAACAAGCTCAATATCTAGCTGAGAGGATCGGGGGAGATCTCATAAAGGGCATAAATGCAGACGTGATTTACGATGTGCTGATTACTGTAGGCCCTCCTAATATAGTTTTTGAAAATGCGGCTAAATTTGTTAAGGCGAAAAAAAGGGTCTGCTACTGGGTGGTGGAGGGAATACTGACCGCCGTAGGTAGGAGGAGGGCTAGGAGTGTACAGTGCGACATGTCGGTTGCCCCGTCGGCGGCTGTAAAGAAATGGATGGAGGAAAGCGACATACATATCGACTATATAGTGCCGCATGAAATAATACCGCCTAATGTGGAAAGCAGGAACAACGGGAGGGCTGTCTACGTCGCCGGCGTGTATTCGAGGAAGTGGCCGCAGTGGGGCCTGCAGGTAATTAAGATGACTGATAAGCTGGATGCGTACTACAAGGCGGAAGTCAGTCTTGAGCCGTTTATGCACTACGTCCATTTCCTCGAAGGCTTCGGGGTGAAGAAGCTCGACGTTGTGCCGAAGGATAAGCACTATGAATTTTTGTCTCAATACTCCGCATTTGCCAGCCTGTCTGCGTCGGAGGGGTTCGGGCTTTACATCAGGGAGGCGCTGGCTATGAAGATGAATGTGGTGGCGGTGACGCACGAAGCTTACTGGGACGTGAGCACGCATCCATGCTTCTACCCAGTTCCGCACCGCGACGTGGTATATGCCGTGGCGCCTAGAGATGATGCGTATGATGAATACCGCACGTGGGATCCGGCTGTCTACGTGGAGGCGTTGATGAAGGCGCTTGAGAGGCCGTGTCCCGCCGCTCTGGAGCTGAAAAAGCACTATGACGTAATGAAAACGCTTATATATCAACTGCTGAAGTAAGCATTATGTCGTTCAACAAAACTACGCTGGCAGTTTCCGCGGCATCTTTCGACAGAGACTGCAACATAAAAGAGTGCCTCAACTGCAACGATGAATTCGTAAAGTATGCAGTCCAGAAGTGTAGAGAAATGAAGCGTGTGTAGCCGTGTCGTCGGAGTGCCCTCCGGCGTCGGCTGGCGTCGCTAATTTATACACACTGGCGGCCAGCAAAGCTGAGCTATATAGCGAAGCGGGGAAGATATGTGAAGCCGCGCCGGTTACCAACGTCAACCCCCTCAGCAACTATGCGACAATAACAGCCCAATGCCAAGCCGGCGTCTCAGACTACTGGATAAGCGCCATAATTTCATCGCCTGAAGGCACACAGCTGATAACCGTTGTTCTCGATGCACCGGTGCAGGTAAATGCCGGCGACACAGTTATATTAACAATAACCCTGACTTGGAGCTGATATGCCAACCGTATCGCCTGCAGGCTTCAGATACTTCCAAGAGCTGTACACCAAAGGTCTGTTGAAGATTACAAACGCACAGGTTTCGGTAAGTGGGCTGAAGATTTCGGCGTCGGCGTCTATATTGGCTGTAAACACTGTAGCTGGAGGTAGCTATGAAGACTTAGTCGTTGATTTTGTAGTTACGTTCAACACATCGGTCGCTGGAACACTCCAGGAAATATCAATAGCTGTAAGCGGGCCTGCGTTAAAGGGCGTCACGCCGGTGTTGCAGTTCTGCAGTAGCGAAAACCTGGCTGTGCCGTCTGGGACGGTCAAGGTCACTAAAAGATTTATAGTTAGGTGGTATACTAAATGATGATCCCGCCTTCTGCGAAAATCCCGAAGGAGATGGCGCAACTGCTGTCCTCCGGCCTCGTTAAGGGCATTGAGTACGCCGGCGAATCGGTGCTTGTGGTTGTCGGCACCAAGGAGTTTTTCAACCGGGTGCTGGAGGGCTCCGGGATAGAGCTCGTGGAGGTGAACGCCGAAAAAATCGTGTTTAGGGTACCGCTGTCGTTTTTAAACGAATAGCCAACCTTGCAGATGTTCCTCCTTGACAAGCTGTCTTATTTTTTGATTACGCGAGCGAAGTCTGTAGTTGCGTACCTGAAAAAGTTCACCCAGCCCAGGTATGTAATTGCATTTGTAATAATATACCCCCACGTCTATACAAACATTGCAAGCGTCTTGTCGGCAGTTCAAGAGCTTTTGGTGAATTTAGCCGACCAGTTTTACAGCTGGATCGAAGCGGCATTTTGGGGAATATACAACTATGTGAAGGACAAACTGCAGGGCATATGGTTTGGCGACCAGATTGCATATCTAGTTGCCGGCATAGCGATGGCCTTCCCGTTTCTCGCGTATATTATATTCAAATATGCGTTTACCCCTGTAGCTACGTCGCTGTTGACTGTTTCGCTCAATGTCCTTGGCACAGTTTTCTACATATTCTGCAGGGTAGTGATTCCGGCGCTTAAAATGGCATATGGTGCATATCTGTTTGCGAGGTTTATGCCGGCATCGTATAAGTACGTTGCAAAGGCGCTGGAGAGGTTTGCACAGGGGAAGTTCGGCGGATTCCTAGGCGCGCTGTTCGGCGCATTTGCGCCCTTCAGCATGTTCTTCATAGGGCCGCTTATAATATCGATAGTGACCGACAACGCATGCGGCTATGCAGTTACGCCGCCGACTGCCGCACCGCCGTATCTAATACCGTACGCAAAGCCTGTGCTCTACCAATACGTGCTGGACTCCACCACGTCGTGGATAGTCGGCTCGATATATGGGCAGTATTGGCTACCGCCGCCTGTCGTCACGTCGTTTATAAACGCTTACGCTCTATGGAGCATACGCGAACTAGCGTCTTATTCGTACATAATGCCCCTCACGACCTTCGCGGCTTATCCCATCTACACATATGGGCCTTACTACCCAGGTGCATATCCGTCTCCCACGCTGGCGCTCAGCGCAATATATCCATCTGTCTTGTATTCGCTTATTTCGGGGTACCTGCCCGCAACGTACAGCTACATATTCGCCGAAGTGCCTATATTCACAGCAACGATATTCGATGCATCACTGCTGATTGGGCCGGCGAATTTGTATGCATACCTGCAGGACTTAAGCTACCTAATACCAACGCCTGGCGTAAACATAAAAATCCTGGACTACAGCTACCTGACGCTGTTGCCTGGAATAAACGTGCCTGTCCAAGATCTGAGCTACCTAGTGCTGTCGCCTGGCATAAATGTAGAAATCCTAGACTTAAGCTACTTGGTGTACCGAGGATAGTTTATACAGCCCCAATTAGCTTTATTGTCTCCTGCAGGAAAACCTCGCCCCAGGTGTAGTCAGACTTCAGTGGATAGTTTATGTTGTCAATCAGCGTTTCCCCAGTCATGCGGTGCAAAGCAACTATAGTTGACGAACTTAATTTTTCGTTTCTAAGCGACTCAAACTTCCACACCACCGTTATTACGTTTTCCGATGAACTGCGCTCTGCATATAACAGAGTCACGTAGTGGCTATAAACAACGGTGCCTATCATTACTGAGGCAACTTTGACATTAGGCGGATACAGCTTAACCGTAGATATAAGCCAATCAGACAGCTTTATGATCATGGCTCTATTTTCAAGCTGAGAAGCACCCCAGCCGTTGGATAGTCTGGAACCACGATTATGGGGTCTGTGTAGTAGCTACCGAGGCGGCTGAAGGCATACACCGCGGTGACTGGGTAGTCGAACATAGCTCCAAACACAATTACGCCGCGGTAAAAGGCTACACTTGTGGCTTGCTTCGATGGGCTGATTATGCTACCGCCGTAGGTCAGCCCGACGATGTAGGATATGGGCAGAACCCACTGCTTCATGAACGCAGTAGGCCACTGATCTACTGCAGACATGAAATACAGACACACCTCAGAGTTATATACTTTTACCCGCCGAAGGCCACCACCTGCGCCGTAAGGGTGGTGAAGTACACCCCCGCAAATGCGGCTATGTCCTTCAGCACGTCGTCGTGTTTAGCCAGGTAGTCAAGTATTTGATACGTCAAATACATTGCCACCCCTATCACCGCATCTGCCGCATATCCCCGCAGAGACAGGTGCGCCAAAAGCGCGGCAAAGGATGCATGCGCCAAGTCGAACATGCCTATCTGAACCTCGCTGAACCCGAACCTCCTAGACAGCTTGTTGTACAGCCACAGAGTTGCGAAAAACGAAGCAATCATAAGCGGTATGTCCATAGACAAAAAAACGTGCAAGGTTTTAAACCTTACGCCTTATGCTCCTTAAGCAATGCATACCTAGCCTTCATCTCCATCGCATCTAGAATAATGCCGAAAACAGTCAAAACCACGCCCACGCCAAACAGAGCAACCCCAACCCAAAACACCGCATACAGAACAACGTCAACCCAATACACCACAGGAACCGCAACCCCATACGCCTTATTCAGAGAAATCACAGCAACCCAATAAGCCGCATACACAGCCATCAAAAGCAACGACACTAAAATTACATAAACCCCATACTCGGCGTTAGACTTCATCAAAAGCTACAGCTGTTTTGATATTTAAATTTTTCCCTCTTCTCTTTCTTCCTTCTCGTATTTAAGTTTTTCTCTAGACACATATCCAGCCCACCCTTTACCTTTTTTAACTTGTCCTTTACAAAAACCTAATCTAAAAGCGGTGCGCAGCTTTACAAAATGCCAAATACCCTCTAATACTTTGTAAAGAGTGTAGGAGGCCCTTTCCCTTTCTTCTCTCTCTCTCTCT
>Ga0209739_100413_pt1 | contig 17609 bp, 14 predicted proteins | sample JossMetagenome_2_FD_184729 | JGI IMG/M metagenome (GOLD analysis project Ga0209739, IMG submission 184729) | Hot spring sediment microbial communities from Joseph's Coat, Yellowstone National Park, USA - JC3_ASED (SPAdes) (version 3) | ecosystem: Environmental > Aquatic > Thermal springs > Hot...
GAGGAGGAGCTGGGCAGGCTGAGGCCAGCCATAAGGGCCGTCAGGGACGCCTACCCCGACCTTGTGATATCAGTTGACACCTTCAGGGCCAGGGTCGCGGAGGAGTGCCTGAGGCTGGGAGCTGACGTCATAAATGACGTCACTGGCCTCAAGGGGGACCCGGCTATGGCTAAGGTAGTCGCGGACAGCGGGGCCTCCGTCATAGTCGTCGCCAGGGAGAGGGAGCCTAGGAGGGGGCTGAGCCCGCTCGAGAGGGTGATAGGGGCCCTCAGGGAGAGCCTTGAGGTCGCCGAGGGGGCAGGCATAGGCCCTGAGAGGGTAGTGGTTGACCCAGGGGTCGGCTTCGGGCCCCTGAGCCTCGACCCGGTCATCACGGGCGGCGAGCCAATTCGGGGCGACCTAAGGCACGGCGACGAGGCGTACCCGTGGTACTCCTGGGACTCCATACTAATAACAGGTATACAGAGGATAAGGAGGGAGCTAGGGCTCCCGGTGCTCGTGGGCGTCTCGAGGAAGCGTCTAGACGCGTCGGTTGAAGGCTTTACGTGCCGAGGTTGCCGAAGGCCTTCAGTAATGCCCCTATCATGACTACGACACCTATGACTATGAACACTATCATTAGTATAAGCGGCAGAAAGCTCGGCAAGCTGGCTATGGGAGCAACGTAGTTGGCTGAAGACGGTATCGTGAAGCCAGTCTTATTGAGAGCCTGAATTATGTAGTTGCCGACGCCAGCCACTATGCCGGCACCCACGCCGCCGACTATGAACAGTACGCCGACTACGATCGCCAGTATTGTCTTCTTCAGGCCCTCAGGCGAGCTAACATCTCCCCACATACTCATCTCGTTCACCAATAAAGGAAGGACTGTAGTTGTCCTGATAAATATATCGCAACGGCCATATCATCATTTATGACGTTTCTGGCCACTCCCCGCGCAAGATTGTCAAAAATCCAGGCGCAGGGCCTATAAGGATCGATAGCCTTGCAGGTGCTACCACCTTCTTTGCTATGGTTTTGTGTCTCGTCGACTTAGGCGGCAGTAGGTTCCCGCTATCCGCCGCCTTCAGCACAAGCTCCCTTGTTGGTCTGGGCGGCACGACTATGAGGCCCCTGAGGGATCTCAGGCTGGCGGCCATGGAGTTGAAGGTGTAGAGGGAGGTGTAGAGGCCTGCCTAAGCTCATAGGTCCCCTCTGGGCGTTACGACTCTATTTGCTTAGGCCAGACCTTCAGGCATCGCCTGCCCCGCTTACCTCCTGAGGGCTGCCGCCAAAGCCACGGCAACTATGGCCACCGCTATGGCGGCTATTGAGAGCAGGTCCGAGGCGCTCAGCACGGCCTTTGTGACTGTCGAGGTGACTGTTGAGATAATGGTCGTCGGTGAGGTCGAGGTTACACAAGACAGTTGCACAAACCTCGTCCCCTGGCACCTCGTCAACCAGTTGCGCCGTCAGCGTAAGCACGAACCTTGTTAGCGGCCAGCAGATCGAGGTGCCAGCCGGCGGCACCTATGAGTACACCTTCTCAATACAGCATCTCGGCTCCATCGAGGTCATGATATTTAACTCCTCGACGTACGATACCTATGTTGAGATCTCCGGCGTTGCCGTAAACGGCACGTCGTACAGCAGCGGCCAGGTGCTCGTGGGGGAGTTCGGCAACATGTGGTATCATGTGCTTCCTGGCACTGTGCACGTCTACATAGGGAACGGCGACTTGACAGGTGAGGCCAGCGTGACCCTGACAATATATTACTCTAGCCACTGCTGACGCTGGAGGAGAACCGTTCAGGACAGCAGCCGTGTAAAGCATAAATATTACATTATAGTAAAAGAGTTGAAAATGGGCTTCAGGTAAGATGTCAACTCTGCCCGCGGGCGCCAGCCCCTTATACGTGGCTGCTATCGTAATCGCCTTAGCCGTCATAGCGGCTGTGGCGGCGCTGTGGCGGCGCAGGGCTCAGCCGTGGAACAGGTGGAACGTGGAGCTCTACGACGCAGTCAAGAAGGGCGACATCGATAAGGCCATGAGGGCGCTGGAGCAGGGGGCCGACCCAAACGTTAAGGGCCCTGACGGCTACACGCCACTTCACATAGCGGCGCACGAGAACTACTCAGAGCTAGCCAAGGTCCTCATAAAGTACGGCGCCAAGGTTGACTTAAAGGACAGGTATGGCAACACGCCGCTCCACGTGGCGGCGTATAGGGGTCACCTCAACGTCGCCTCACTGCTCCTGAAGCACGGCGCTGACCCATGCATAACTAACAAGGACGGCGATATACACTTAGTAACGGCCCGGAAGAGGCGCGCGGAGGAGGTCTACATATTGCTTGAGGGCGTGTCCAGTAAGTGCCGCAATGCCACCAGGTGACCTAATTATATCCCAGCCAGGGCTAGGGCCCTTCCCGCTTAGCCTCGTCTCCCACAACCCTTTCCTAGGGCTAACAGCTCTTACCCCAGGTCTGTGAGCATGAGACTGCGAAGGCCTTTGACGTACACTAAGACATACGCGCTGGCGACGCCTATCGCGGTCATTGCGTCTGCGCGCCGCCAGGAGCGGCGACAATGACATTTAGGCAGGTCCGCCTCAGGGGCCGCAAGCCATGTAAAGCACTAATAGTAATACCTGCAAGTTATAAAGGGGACCTGCATGCTGTACGAGGCTACCGCCACCGTTGTGCTAAGGGCCTTTCTTCGAAAAGTTACTGCCAACGGGGAACAGGTGGCTGAGCTCAAGTGTCCTCAGACGCCGTTCACAATAGAGGGTATCAGCTTCACTAGGTGTGAAGAGGTTGACGGGGGTAAAGGCAATACTGACAAGGGTGAGGAAGCTGACATTGAGAAACGCGCCGGCGTTCGGAGGTACAGTATGACGTTCTCTTTTAACGTGGAGGCGGAAGGCGATGATAAGCCCCTCGAGCTAGCGCTTAGGGAAGCCAAGGAGAAGGCCGAGCTGATAGCCTATGGCTTAAGCTTAGGGCTCGGCTACGCCTTTGAGGTCGAGGACGTACGTTTAGATTTGCTTCAATCAAAAGACGACAAAGGGCTGAGACTAAACGCCCTTCTACAGCTAAACGTTTCATTCTCTTACACTCTTCAGGATTTAATACCTGAGGACAAGGTTAAGAGCGCCATTGAGAGCGCTCTAAAGCTCAAGAAGGCCGTCAGCGAGGCCAAGGAAAAGGAGAAGACCTTTAATGAGCTGATGAGAGTTATGAGGTGGTGGGTCTCTGGGCTAAAGGACGAGGACCCTGTAGACAGGTTCCTGAAGTTTTACTTCACCTGCGAGATGTTGGCCGCGATCGAGAGTAAGGAGTGCAAGGAGAAGAGTAAGAAGTGCAAGGGGTTCAGTGACAAGTGGTGTAAGGAGTTCAGTGACAAGTATTTAGACGGCTATTACAAGCTTGGCGATATGAGCATCAACAAGGTTAGAAACAACCTCGTCCACGCGGTGGGCGAAGAGAAGGACAAAGCGGAGGAGCTAGCCGTCCGCCATGCAGACGAGTTTGGCTCCAAGGTGCTTAGCGCTATCAAGAGGGTGATCAGCGAGGAAATGGGCGTGCCCCTTGAGTAAACCTCAGCCCGCCTCTAGTTGAAAACGCCTAAGTAACTGCGAAGAGCAGTTCGGTGGGGCTTAAGGTCCTCAGAGACCTCCATACTTACATCTACATCAGGTATACAGAGGATAAGGAGGGAGCTCGAGCTCCCGGTGCTCGCGGGCGTCTTAAGGAACTGCTTACTGGCGACAGTTGAAGACTTTACGCACCGAGACTGCCATAACACTTCAGCAGGGTCTTTATCATCACTATGGTCCCTATGACGACTACTACTAGTATGATCCATATGATGAGTGGTACTCCGGAAACTGTCCTCAGCATCAGGCACGCTGAGCTCGCCAGGATTTCGATGGGAGCAACGTAGTTGGCGGAGGCAGGTATTGTGAAGTCAGTCTCGTTAAGTTGTCTGCAGTATGTGGTCGCCGATGCTCGATAGGGGGCCAACTATAGCGCAGAACACCGGCAACATCGCTCCGCCGACTATGCTCAATACGACAATCACTATGATCAATATGATCTTCTTCAGGCACCCTGGACTACCTACATCTACCCACTCGCTCCTCTTTACTTCACCAACAATAGGGAGCGGCAACGGAGGTAATAGATATGTCGCGACGGTCATATCATTATTTATGTCATTCTGGCCCCCTGCACTGAAGGACAAGGGCTTCGCAGTTGGGGACAGCCATGACGCCGTGAGTGGGATCACCAGGCGCCTCCAGCAGGCCGGCTGAGGGCCTAAGGAAAGGCCTGGCCGCTAGCCCTCATCCCCCTCGTCCCTCCTGGCGTCCCTCAGGTCGTTCAGGGCCTCCTCAATAGACTCCCTCAGGTCCTCCAGCGCCTCCTCGTCAACGGCCTTAGTTAGGTAGCCCCAGGCGTAGAGGACCATGCCGTTGGAGAGCCTCGCAAGGTCCACGGCTATGTGCATCCTCCTCAGCAGGTCCTTTACGGCTACCTCCTCGCCCCCCTCGTAGTCAAGGCATGAGCCTATCGACGGGGGTAGGCCCACCACGCCATCCATGGCCTCCGCGAGGGCCCCCTTCCCCCTCCCAGGGGCTACCTGGATTGGCCTAGAAAGGGTGACGTAGGCCCTGTAGATGAAGTCAACCGGCTCGGCCCCAAGCTCACCCCTCAGCCACCCAAGGGCCTCGTTAAGCCTTCTCCTGAGGCCTTCATAGGCCTCTCCCCTGGCGAACTCACTGAGGCTGACCCCCTCCTCAAGGGCCCTCCTGAGCCTTGCCTCTGCTGCTGGCCCCCTCAAGGCCAGGTCGGCAACCAGGCCGACGAGCAGGGAGCCCAGGGTCAGCCTAAGGCCCAGGTAAAGGGAGGGGAGGGAGCACCTGAGCGCTGAGCGAATGGACTCATACGCGTAGGTCGAGACCACGGCGCTCACCACTTCGCTCATAGCGTAGCCCTTAACGTCAGGGAAGCCGAGGAGGTCCTCCATCATGGCGTCAAGAGCGTCCAGGAGCCCTGGCCTGAGGGCCATGATGGCCCTCTCGTTGAGCCTGCAGAGGTCGTCAAGGTCGTCGCAGAGGGTCAGCGCTCCCTCAGCCCCCTCGTCCTCGTCACTCCACCTCAACTCGGGGCCCGCGAGGGGCCCCCTTGCGGCATTAAAATGCAGACACCGAACGCGGGTTAGATAAGGAATCAACGGAGTCCGCGCGGCCCCTCAGGGCAACCCCTTAAGCACTGAGGGCCGAGGCCCCAAGGAGGGAGGGCTTGGCGGGTCCTAAGGGGCCCAGGGAGGCCCAGGAGGGGGCGACAGGGGAAGGGCGCGGAGGAGAAGGCCGTAGCCAGGCCCTCTCCCTGGCCTTCCTCCTCGCGTTCTCCCTCACGCTCGTGGCCTTCATGCCAGTCATATGGCCGTCGCCCCTTCAGCGCCTCCTAGGTTACCCCCTTGCGCAGTACGTGATCTGGCTGAGGTGTAGGGACCTCAACGTCGGCCTTGACGTCTTCGGCTCCCTGGTCCCTATGGCAGCCGCGGCCCTGCTGGCCGTCGCCCTGAGGGCGAGGGGCCTTGGGGCCCTCTTACCTTTCGCCGCGAGGGGCATAAGCGTCGCCAGGCTCCTGGCTTACGCTGCCGTTGCCCTCCTGGCCATAGGCGCCCTGCTCCCGCTGGCCTCGCCTTCAGCCGCCCTCCTGGCAGTCAGGGGCTCAGCACTCATAGCGGCCGTCCTGGCCCTCTGCCTCGTCTACGCGGTACCCCTAGTGGCCGCGATGCAGGTCATGAGGCCGAGGGGCCGACCCCTTCACTTGCTGGCAGAGGAGGCAGGGCCCTGGCTGGCCGCAGAGGCCTACGTCACGGCCCTGGCCCTCTCGCTCCTCGCTGACACCTTTGCCGTAGCGCTGTCCTGCGTGGCCGAGCTCAGGGGCCTCCTTCCCTGGCCGGCCTACCTGGTGTACGGAGGCTATGGGCTGACCGACGGCCTTGTGGTGACGCCCGTAGGAGTCGCGGTGGCTACTCTGGTAGCTGTGGGCCTCTTCAAGTTGGTAATGAGGAGAATGCAGGCCCCAGGGCCTAAAGGCCCTCAACCCCGATTGATCATTATCACGAACTTTGACCTCTCCCCTGGGGCTCACGCCTAGTATTACGTTGAAGACGCCGTGGCACCTTGGGCCTCATCATCTTAACCTCGTAGAACCAGAGGCGCCACATCTTGAGGACCTCAAACTAACTCTCGTAGCCACACTGACCTCCTCCCCGCCCTGAAGGGCGAGGCTTTCAGTTGTAAAGACGTGAGTACCTAAGCTGCGGAAGCACAGGCGTTAACCCAGTAACTATGCCCGTAAGAGCTCCACCAAGTAGTCTATGACGCCTAAGGTCTGCCTACAGATGTAAATTGCATCAGCCATGCGTGGATTGAACTTAGCCTTATTGCTATCAGGGTGTAAGAACCTGCTCGCCATTTCATGAATGTTACGGCTGGATCTATCAAGGATCTTCAGAAAATCCGTGTAAAACTCCTTTGCAGCGCTCCCGTCCTCATACCTATCGAGTATTGCACCCTTAACCTCATCCTTAATTACCCTGCCATGCTCGCCGCCCTTCTCCTCTTCACGCTTCGTAGGCTTCGTAGTAGTAACATGCTCTATAGCGCCTCTACACTTAATTATAGCATTTGCGAAGTCCAGGTTATTAATGTCGTCAAAGGCCTCCTTAAGCGCCTTAATGGCATCAATCAGGGGCCTCGGCAATCCCTCCGTGGTCTCGGGTAACTTTACCTCAACCTCTATTTTAACCCTCTCAGCGTACTTAATGCTGTTCAGAATGTGTTTAACGTCGTCGCTGGATAATACGATAAAGGGGCGCCCGTCACCTAGGTTACCCTTAACGAGTACAGGCATGTTTAAGTTCAGTACTGTCGCCACAATAGCATTAGCGTTAGGCAGCGGCACTGACGCCATTACATGAGGAGGTATTACATATGGGTCTGTGGTGAATGTTACCTGGAAGGTTGGTCTCTTATTATCCTCCACAATGCTTACGAGCCTATCAATGAGCTCCTTATCGAGGATTATTGGAAGTTCCACTTCTTTGCTACACGAGCTGCAAGGTACGGTTAACCAATTTAACTCACCGCAGTAGATGCAGTCCTGACTAACTGGATTACATGAAGTTGCTTCATTATCGCACGTATAGAGATACACCTCATAGCGGAGTTTAGGAATCATAATAAAAACCGGAGACTGTGGAGCACTAACTCTTAACTCAATCCTTATTTCTAGATACAGTGCATTACCCTTAGGTTCAGGCCTTAATCTTAAATATTCAGCCTCGATCTGAACAGACATATCTATCTATGACTATTATAAAGCCATAATTTAATAAACTTTGCTAAACGTCATACATCGTGCCAGAGCCCGTAGCTGACATCCTGCAGGGGCATGCACTACGTTACTGTGTTTTTAATGAGGGACTCCATTTAACTCTATTTAACAATGCCCAGCGAGTTAGTTTGAGAGATGTTGTATTGGAGTACTACCACATAGAAGATAATGCATAGGAGCCATAAGTAGCCTTGCTTGGAGCGTGTTGTTAAAGGGATTTACTTAAGGGTCTGCATGGGTGCTGGTGAGTTTAAGCCGCTGTGTAAGACAGCGTGTAACTTGTGTGAGTCAAACCTGAGGTTTATATCTGGTAATAGGCCTGACCTCCTCAAGGATCTTAAGTGACTTAATTAGTGACACATACGATTTAACGCTAGCCACCGCTGCGTCTGACCCTAACTCGCTCTTCACGTTCGCACTGATGGACCTCGTACAACCACTCACCAACTACGTACTACACTCAGTGCTTGACTGTGCACCATACTCCACCCTTTTTCAATGAGGCTCGTCATAGAGTCCTTGGCGGCCGGCCTCTACGCCGATAGATGGTTCGGCAATGCTCAGCTTGGAGAGAGGTTAAGATTGGCCGGGAGCTTTGAGATGGGTAGGTTCAGGAGGTGTGGGGAGAGCAGGGGTGAGGATTTTGCGCTCTGCAGTCAATACGAGAGCTTGAGTAATAGGGTTAATGAGGCGTTGGGCTGGTTGAGGGGTTGGTTAAGCAGCTTCTTTGGCACTAGTACCGAGCCCATGTACGTCATATATGAGACCTATAATTCACTGTCAAAGCCCATCCACGCCGTGGCAATGATTGATGGTGGGGTGTGCTTGGAGCCTGGGGATCATCACGGCTGATTACGTGCTTTCAAAAGACGGCTTCCCGCCAATGCGGACGATCGTGATGCTGGTTGAGTGTGATGAGAACGACCTATATTACTTGACGCAATTCACTGGAAAATATTACTCACTAGGTTATCCATGGACATGCTAATCTACGCATGGGGAGTAGTAACAAGGAGCTTGAGCGATGGGGGCTTGAGAATGCTAAGGCGAAAATCGAAGGGGCGTTAAAAAGAATAGATGAAGTGGATAAAGAACTAAAATAAGTATAGAAGCGATGCTAAGGCCGATAACTAAGTGACCCACATTGCTCTCAGCTAACCACCCTAACAGGACATTAACCATTAGAAGGTTAAGGAGGTTAGAGAGGCGTTGGCAAAATACAGGGATGAGACGGAGGAGTTATTGATGTTAAGGAGTTAAGGGGGAGGTGGGGTTCATTGCAACCGAAACGCCTAAATTAACGGCAACAAAACAGCTTATTAATGCCCAAGTGCCCTTAGTGCGGCTATGAAGGTGAATTCGAGCTAATAAAGACGTTGACGCACAAGCCTTAGACTCTATGCATAGCTAGCTATATGTTAACTATTTCTACACAAATTTAAGTGGAAAGGGTAAGAGCCTTAGGGTCAGCTACAGATCTCTTAAGTTTTAGCCCCTTACTCTAACGCTCAGGCTCTCACCTTGCAGGGAAACGCTATCCTGAATGTCTCAGCGGCTCTGTCACAAATACGATAGAGCGAGAAGCCGTTTCTATAAAGGCTACAAGCGAGAGGCTTCTGCTTACACTCGGGACGAAGACGTCATCGAATATTATCAGATAGGTATTCCTATGTCCGAAGGGCAGGAGGTAATCTATCTCGACGTCCAGCTATGAGGCTACCTTCTTCATTACGTCCATGGGTGCCAGCCACGCCAGAAATCCCTGTTCAATCCCAGCCGCCGCACTCTCCCTTGTGTATGCTGATTAAAGGCAAGCTTGCTAGAACCTGTGATGATTTAAGTTTTACATGGAGAGCGTGAACACATGGGCGAACACATGGGTTGTGCAGCAGGTTCTACCTATGGTTCGTGAGGATTGACGTTAGGAGGCTTAGTGGGAATATCAGGAGACTTATCCCCAAGAGGGTTAAGAGCAAACTCGGATTCGATTAAGACCCCAAGCCTTGGAATCGCTGTGGGTTCGCTACAACAACTACCTAAATGGAGTAAGGAGAATACCCGATAACGTAGACTACAAGGAGGTATAGGTGGCGGGATGTATACTTCTACGAGTGTTCAAAGTATAATAAAATATTCAGACGGCAGATAGGCTCAAGCAATAGGTACAGGGGCTAATACTATTAAGAGTGAGCGCTGGAGATATGAAAAGTGTGAGTACGAGAGGCCGTGGGGAAGAGCCTTGGCGCCTGCCCTCTTAAGTTTCTCGACTAGCAAGGTTACACCGGTGATCAGGCTTAAGAGGGGTTCTATAGAGTTAGTAATGGATGAGAAGCTGGAGAGACCTCTCCTGAGAATTAGTGGTAAGAAGGCTATGGAGGTTTACGCTATCCTAACTAAGAGGTTCTTGACAAGGGGAGGAGATGGTTGTTCGGAAGTGCTAATACCTCTGACAGCCCTCCCAGCAGTGAGCGTCTGGCTCCTAGCGTCATACACCGACAAGCCCTCCGAAGAGCTCCTCAATGAGTTACTGGGTCGAACGCCAAAAGTTATCGCCGACCTTTTCTGGGATTTGGTAGAGCTCTCCCAGAGCTCTTACGAGAAAAAAAGAGGCAAGCCGTTTATAGACCACAGGATAGCTCTCAAAGCATCTAAAGTTATTAGAGCCCTCTTGGAGCTCTACAAAGTGAGGTGGTGAGTAGGGCCTTGAAGCTCATAGAGAAAGAGTTTCCACTACAAGAGGTAAACCTGTTTGCAGAGTATGACATGGCTTTTCAGATGGGTTCTAAAGACCTAAGAGAAAGGTTGATAAAACTCTTAGGATTCAAAGCAAAGGCCCTCAGACCTCCTCGGATTAATAATATAATGTATTATCCCGCTAGAAGGCCCCCTTCTGCCGCAAGGGCTGTCACCCTAGCCTCAGCCCTCGAGTACAGACCCGACATCTCTAAGGAGGTATTCCTTGAGGCAGTAGGGTTGGAGAACGCTAGGAAGCTCGCCCGTGAGAGCGGAGCGCTAGTAACCCTCTACATGGCTGATCCCGATAGAGAGCTCGTCAAGAAGCTACTGGGCAGAGACCCGAAGGAGATCACGGTTGTGGACCCCATGGCGGGCGGTGGCTCGATACCTCTAGAAGCCCTCAGGCTGGGCTTTAGGACAATAGCTGGCGACTACAACCCTCTCGCTTACCTTATCTTGAGGGCTACGATAGAGTTTCCGGCGAAGTATGGTGAGAGGTTGTTAGAGCTCTTAGAGCGCGAAGCCAGAGACCTCGTGAGGTACGCTGAGGAGGCCTTGGGTAAGTTCTACGATAAGGAAGCAAAGAACTACCTATTCTTCATAAGCGCGGAGCACGAGTGTGGCGGCATAATACCGCTCGCTAGACGTACTTTACTAAGCAAGAGTAAGGGTCTCTACGTGAAGCCCGTCTTCGACAAGGAGAATAAAAAGCTAATGTTCCAAGTTTCTCAAGAGAGCCCGGCTTTCTCGCCCGTCATATGCCCCTATTGCGGCAGGTCTGTTAGCGAAAGCGACGTCAGGGAGAAGTGGGTTAAGGAGCACGTAAAGCTCTTAGAAGACTTACTTGAAGGGAAAATTGAGAGGGCAAAAGATGCCCCTAAGGTCTACGTACTTGCAGCTGTTCAATTAGCCAAGGGAAGGTACAGAGCACCTGACGAGAGAGACGCCCAATTGCTCGTCGAGGTCTCTGAAGAGCTTGCCAGAAGCGCTCTGAGGGAGCGAGAAGAAGGTAAGAGCATAGAGGACTACCTCCCTCTAGCCGAGATACCCGAGGACAACAACGTCTTCAAAAAACTCAGAAGCTATGGCCTCAAGTACTGGTATCAGCTCTACACTCCACGCCAACTACTTGCCCTCTACAAGTTGGTCAAATACGTCAGGGCTAGAGCCGAGGCGTTGAGCAAACAGTATGGTGAGCTTGGAGTCGCAGTGGCACTGTACCTGGCATTGTCGGTAGCCAAAGCATTCAACTACAACAATATTCTCACGCAGTGGGATTCAGGTGACGAATCTGTTAGAGACCTCGCAGGCTCTCGATACGCTTTGGGCAAAAGAGTTGACCTGGGCTACGACTACGGTGAAGGAAACTTAGCATACTTAGCACCATCATGGGTCTTAGAAATTGAGGAGGACGAAGATGTTGAAGAAGAAGTCGAGATGACGAGAGGGGGGTTAGTCCCAGTCGTGAGGTTGTTGTGTAATAGGCTTGAGGGCCTGTGGAAGGAGGGGTTAGACGCGATCTACATGTGGGACGCTAGAAAGCTCCACGAGTATTTGCCGGAGAAGTCGGTGGACATAATAGAAGTCGATCCTCCCTACTACGAGCAACACGACTACGCTGGGATAACGGAGTTCTTCTGGGCGATAGCGCAGCAAGCCCTCTGGCCTGTCCTGGGAGAGCTTTTCCCCCGCGATAGGGTGAGGATCGCCGATTGGACTCCTGAGAATCCGAAGGTTCCGAGGGGCATTGAGATAAGGGGCGAACCCCCGAAGAAGGGCTCACGGGACTTCGAGAAGGGCTTTAAGGAATTTCTAGAAGCCGCTTCAAGAGTTCTGAAGGACGACGGCCTTCTCGTCGTCTGGTACGCTTATGGTAAGCTTGAAGGCTGGGACGAGCTCTTCAGAATGCTCTACGATGAAGGGTATGGGGTGACTAAAACGTGGCAGGTCTGGAGCGAGATGGGGCAGAGGAGGATCGCCTTAGAGAGGACGGCCTTCTTCACTAGCATGGTAATAGTTGCGAGGCCGAGGGTCAAAAGGACTCTGATGGTGAGCTTGGAAGATCCCACGCTCTCTAAGATCTTCTCAGAGGACGTAAGGGGGGCTGTCGAGTCGTCAATAGATTATCTACTAGGAACCTACGGGCTGGATGCCCTAAAGGAGGCGTTGATCGTCTCGCTGGCAGACGGCTTTGCTAAGGCGACCTTCTACTCCCTGGCCGTTGGCCTAGGAAGCTATGTAGGTTTGTCCGATAAAGCGCTAAAGATTTCCATCCTCTCCGTACTCGACTACTTGACGAAGAATGTGGCTAAAGTCGGGCTCTTGGAGTTGGAGAAGCTCGACCCTATCACTAAGCTCTACACCTTCCTCTTGATAGCGTCGAGCGAGGATCTCAGGGTCTCCTACGACTTTGCCAATAGGATAGCGCAGATCCTCCAAGCCCCGTTCTTGAACTCGCTGAGGGCTGGCCAAGAGAAGGGCTCTATAAGGCTTTTAAGCCCGAAAGAGTTTTTAAAGGTCTTTGAGGAATATAAATATAACATAGGGAAAAGAGCTATTGAATTGGTGATGAATATTAAGGAGGTCTTTGCGAGGCACGGGCTTAGGGCCGCGGAGGATGTTGTGATGAAAGCGGAGAGGGGCGAGGTCTCGCTGGCGAAGCTCTTAGTGGCCACTGCTTGGAGCAAGCTTGGCCTTAGCGACGATGAAAGGGACGCCTTATTAAAAGTCTTATCTGTAGGTGGCTCTCCATGAGCGTAAGGAACTTCTTCAAGGAAGACCTGCTTAAAGAGATTGTGAGAGTGAAGCCTGATGAACTAGCGCCTTCGCTAGGAGCAGTGATCTTAGCTATAGGTGAAGGCAGAGTAGAGGAGGGGGAGACCCCCTACTATAAGCCGAGCGTCTTCTTCGAGCTCACGTACCCCTCAGACAACTTCTTGAGCGTGCTAAAGAGCGTCGTTGAGACTTTGAGGAACAGGGGCTTCGCCTCAATATTCTTGAACCTCGACATGGGCTCCGGCAAAACCCACTTGCTGACCCTATTGCTACACCTCTTCGCTTCCTACACCCTAGCACCTGAGCAGCTCTCGGGCTACCTAGATGACTATAAGTCTAAAACAGGCTATGATGAGAATTTAGCCAGAAAGACTGTGGTCTTCGCCTTCGACTTGAGGACTCCGAAACTGGCTACTATGTACTTGAAGTTGACGGAAAGAATCCTAAGTAAGCTGGAAAACTACGACGCAGCCAATCTCGTTAAGAGGGCCTATGAGGAGGATAGGCTACCTAACGCTAAAGAGTTGGTGGAGAAGATAGATAAAAACCTTAACCTCTTGATCTTGATAGACGAGCTACACTACGCGGCCATAAGTAATGACATACAGGATAGAAAAATAGCAGCAGATGTAGTGAAATTCGTCTTAGACCTCGTGAACTACAGGAGAACCTTGCATGGAGCCACTTCTGGAATAGCAATCGTCGTGGCCTCTTCGAGGAGAGACTTTGACAGGTGGCTTGAGATTAGGGATTTGATCGACCCCCGTTTTAGAGTCTCGATAGAGGGCTTCATCGATCAAATGCAGAGGATCGAGAGCACGGCTCAGACGAGGTGGCTCAACTTAGACGAGGCCAAGAGGATTCTAGAGAAGAGGTTGGGTCTTAGGAAGGGGGAGTTCGAGAAGGTCTTTCATAAGTCGTTTGACAAATTCATCGAGAGGGTCGTGAAGGTCGACAGCGACGTTCCAGATGCTCAACACCTGAGGTCGCTCATAAAGGCTATGGCGATCTACGCGTTAGAAGCATACAACTTCAGCGATAGTATCGTGTCTCCGGCACGCTTCACCGAGGACGTGATCGACTTGCTATTGCCCGGTAGCGAGCTGGCTAACGTATACAAGTCCATTTACGGTGCAATCACGGGCTCGTTGGAGAGCTCAGCTCATCGCGAGGAGGTATTGTTGGCTGTCAATTCGATATTCTCATTAACTATTACTGGGGCCCCCGAAAAGCTCCTGGAGATGTTGAAGGTGGCGAAGACGAGAACTCCACCTCAAGACATACCGGTCGTTAGGGAGGTAGAGCTACGCGAGATATTGAAGGTTCATAGACTCTCGGACTCTATAATTAATGATGTCGTTGAAGCCTTAGACGCGGTCCACCCCAATATCCACAGAGTCTCGCTGGCTGGTGAGGATTACGGTTACTTCGTTGTCCCAATTATAAGCGCTCTCGCCATCTTCAGGAAGATGATAAGTGACGAGTACAAAGAGCTTATGAGAAGCCCCGTCAAGCTTGCAGAGAGAATATGCGAAGAAGACCTCCTGAGGCTTGAGTACAGCGATGACTTCTTAGAACTTAAAGCTATTGAGAGCTTACAAGAGCTTGAGAAAAAGCCTCACTCCCGTGACAAGTTCTACGTCTATGTTTACGTGAACAGAGGCCTTCTCACTCAGTTATCAGAGGAGAAGCAAACGAAAGACGATTCCTTCAACAAAATGAAGAAAGATGCGAAGGAATTCTTGGAGAGCAAAGGAGCGCACAACTTAGTTATAGTGCTGCCTAGGATGACTAAGGAAGCGTTAGAGGGGAAGGCATACTCTCTTGCCGTTGATAGCGCCGCATCGTACGTGATCAACGAATACATAGCCCCTCTAGAAAAGGGGGGAAGTCAAGACGAAATAGCACGAAAGCTGTTGGAGATAGAGCTCAGTGACTTGAAAGCGGAGATGGGGAGGAGGCTGAACGACGCTCTAGCGGCCTTCACCTCCTCTCTGAGGTCTATCTTTGCAGAGGCCCTCTATTTCACACCAAGAGGCGCCATGTCAGAGCCCATAACACTCGACATCAAGAGGAGGGAAGTCAAAGTTTCTGAAATACAAAAAGTTAGTGACACCTTTAGGGATAGTTTAAACAGCGTAATTGCAGATGTCTCTAGGGCGTTAGCAGAGAGGGTGGAGCAAGGGCGAATGGTCCTTCCAAGATCAGCTATAGCCGTGGAAGCAGTCTATAAAGTCATCGAGGAGGATCTAAAGAGATATCGGATCGCGTCTTTCCGCGTAGACGAGCCTAGAATAGAGAAACTCATGGGCACAGAGGACAGATGGATTTACATTCCACCAAAGGTTATGGAGCAAATAGCTGAAAGTGTAATTAAACGAGTGGAGGAAGCCTTCAAAGATAAGTATGAAGTGGTGAAGAGCACAGAGGAAGGGGGAAAGAAATACAAGATCACAATAGTATCTATAACACAACAAACGCAACAACCAACAGAAATCTCTCCACAGCCTCAATTACAACCTCAACCGTCACCTTCTCTGAGTCCCTGGGAGGCTTTGAAGGGGTTGATCGATTCTTTAGCTGAGAAGGGCGGAATGATCTGGGTCAAGATAGAAGTGAATAAAGAGTCTGCTGAGAGAATTAAGAGGTATCTTTCTCTGGTTAAGGATTATATCAAAGAGAGTAAAGAAGCAACAGAGCAGGCTAAGGGGCCTTGAAACTATGGTGGTCAAGGGGCTTAGGAGTCACCTAGAAGATCTCTTAGAGGCGGCGGTGAAAAGAAGGCTCTCTTATAAAGACTTCCTACGTCTCCTCGCTACTTATCCATGTCCAAGCGAGCTCGACTCTACAAATTTTCATGATGTTGATGTTTTAGTGAAGATTAAGGGGCTCTCTGACGAAGTTGCTAAAGCTCCCGAGAGCCTGCCCCTAATGAGAGAAAGAGCAAAGAACTTAATGAAAAAGGGCTATACGCCCCTCTTGGTCGATTGCTTCGGTTTACCAGAGGTCTACGAGGTCTATGTTAAAATAACGGAAAAGTGTGGGACGCTGGCGGTATCTGTGGAGCCCTACATAAACGCATTGGCCCTCACCTCCGAGTTCAAGAGGGCCTATGGAAGTCCAACAATGCTTGATCTAGCGAAGGCTTTAGGGACGAGCCTCTACAAGAGCCCGGACAAGACAGTTCATGAGGAGCTTGGAGAGGCTATGGCCCTCGACAGCCTGTTAAGCTCGGCTGAGCGGACGCTTAAAAACATAGCAGATAAGTTAGCTGAAGATGCCGTGAAAAATAAGAGGGCCTTCATAATATCAGATCACGGTTATGAAGTCTACTACAGCCCTCCTGACAAATGCCCTCCCGATAAATACTACTTGGGGCACGGACCTGAAAGCAGGCTGGCTAAAATAGCACCACTGATAATCGTGGAGTGTTGACCATGCTTATGCTTTCTCTTTAACCTCCCGCGCCACTCGCGAGTCTTCATCACTAAAGCTTCAACCTGGGACATCTCTTCATAACCTCACAATATTCGTGACTCAGCTCTCCGAGAGGCTCGCCAGGCTCGTCAAGAGGCTTAGAGGTAGGGCGGTGTCCTCAGGGGCCCAGGCCTGACGCCCTGCCCTATTGAGGTGAGGCCCCGTTACATGACTTGTGCATGAAGGCTGTTGAGCGGTTGACGAGGCTATTCAGCTGTGCTGTCCGTGAGCTAAAGCCTGAGGCCCCCAGGCGTCAACCCCTCGAGGCGCCCTGCCCCTCGCCCCGTCCTTCAGCCGCAGAGGCTAAGGAGGTATGTAAGTGCTCCAACACACTAATCATTAGTTCCATGGACACATAGTTCAATAGCTTGATGTCCCTAGGGGCACCAAACTGTTGAACTATATGTCCGTGCGGACACATAATTATTTTGCCCGCTGTCCCCAGCGGCCAAGGGCCCTGTTGGCTCTGCGTCCCTCCCCAGTTGGCCGCAGCTGACAACGACAGGCCCCATTACGTGGGCCGGCCAGGCGCCATGTGTCCCCAGGACAGAGGGCGCTGGCCGCGGCAGGCTACTGGAGGCTGCAGACTGGGCCACACTATGATGCAGGGCCCAGCTGCGCTCAGCTGCCCCAGCCGCGGGGACACGCCCCTTGTGTCACCTTGGCCTCAGTGGCTCACCTCATCAACCTCACTGAGAGCAGCAACAGCACCTAGGGCGCTTCCTATGTGTCCCTTTTCCTACTTCAGCAAGTCCTTCCATGTTCGCATGACGCTGCGCGGGGCGGGGGCGCTGGGGAAGCGCTGACGCCGCTCTGGGCGAGGGCCTGCAGGCCCTTGCACCTTAAACGCTTTTTCTACACAAGTTTGCGTGGAAATATCAAGGCTGTAGGGCTCAACCAGCCCGCTGAGGGCGATGGGACAATATGTCAAAGGTTCAGGTAAGGCGTCAGGGCTGAGGGACCTTGGCCTTCGGCCTCGGCCTGACCCTTATCACGAACTCCGACCTCTTCCCCTTGGGGCTCACGCTCTGGTAGTAGTTGAAGACCCCGTGGCACCTCAGGCACTCAATCCTGCTAACGTTGTAGAATCTGAAGCGCCACGTCCTGAGGACCCTGAACTCGCCCTCGTAGCCGCAGTAAGGGCATCTAACCACATTCCTCGCCTCTCCTTAACTCCTCAATGAGCTCCAGTAAAGACCGGAAACCTTTCTTCCTTTTTCGGTTATTGAATA
>Ga0209739_100414_pt1 | contig 17532 bp, 20 predicted proteins | sample JossMetagenome_2_FD_184729 | JGI IMG/M metagenome (GOLD analysis project Ga0209739, IMG submission 184729) | Hot spring sediment microbial communities from Joseph's Coat, Yellowstone National Park, USA - JC3_ASED (SPAdes) (version 3) | ecosystem: Environmental > Aquatic > Thermal springs > Hot...
CCGGGCTTCAACGCCGTGGAGGCTGTGGGGGAGGTTAGGGGAGAGTAGTGGCCTACGTGGACACTAATATGTTGATCAGCTACTACTTCGATGAGGAGGAGAACCACCCAATTTCAGTAGAGGTCTTTAGGTGGTTGGAGAGCATAGGGGAGAGGATATATTTCCCCGCTAACACTCCTGGAGTTGTATTCTGTTGTGGTTAGAAACTTGTCAAAGTATAAGATGCCCCCGCACTACATGATCTTGGATGAAAAGGGGAGGGCACGCGCGCTCGTCAAAGATATACTGGAGTACGCGAAGCCCGTCATCGTCGAAGACGAGCTTAGGGTGGAATTGACAGGCGGGAGGAATGTTTTCCACGTGTGTAGGAAAGCAATCGATCTTGCTCTTGAATTGAAGCTTAGAGCCCTGGATGTAATGCACATCGCCTACGCGTTAGAGCTGGCTAAGAGAGGGCTCGTAGAAGTGTTTGCTACATTAGACGGGGAGATACTAAAGAGGAGGCCGTTGCTGGAGAGCCTGGGGCTGAGAGTCCAAGGGCCTGTAGGCTTGGATAGCGGGGCTAGGGCTTGAATATGAAGAGACGCATTGTAGTGAGCACCTCAGTTACTCTCCCCGAAACCCCAGCCTCTAGAAGGGGGCTTTGCATGGTAGACTATACTAAACAGGGGCAGGGTGGGGTATCCTGGTGTAGGGTATGCCCATAGTCCACGTGTACATGTGGAGTGGCAGGCCGAGGGAGGTTAAGGAGAGGATAGTGAAGGGTATTACGAGGGTTGTCGAGGAGCTTGGAATTCCTGTGCAAGCAGTAGAAATAGTAGTACAAGAGGTGCCTAAGGAAAACTGAGGGGTAGGGGGAGAACAAGCAAGCGAGAAATTCAAGGAGATAAAGCCACCGTAATTAGAGCTGGATTATGAGAGTATTTATTGTACCTCCAAACGATATATTGAGGCATCCATTACCCAACCGTATGTATCATGTTGCTAAAAGACTTGCTGATAAATACGAGATATACTTGTTATCATACACGGGGCATCCACTTGCTAAAGAGAAAAAGCGGGAGTTAAAGGCTATTGAAGTACCTGTGAATAATGCGATTAAGGTAGGAAACCTCGGCCTCTATTATATCATAAATGCACCGCAGATCCATGAGGCAATAGAATTCGTGATTGATAAGCATGGGATAGATATTGTATTACATGGGAATATTTTACCAAGTTACATAGCGAGTAGATTATCCAAGAAGTACAGAATACCGAGCTTATACGATTTCTTGGACTACTACCCAGAATCAGCATCCGCGTACTACTCGCGTGGAAAATGGATTGTAGAGAAATATGTGTGGATGATTATTCATAAAGCCATATTAAACAGTAATGCCGTAGTAACTCCATCACACGGTTTAAGGAAAGTAGTAGAAGGCATTGCTACCAATACTCGTGTGCATGTTATCCCCAACGGCGTCGAAGCAGAGATATTCAGGCCCATAGACCAGAAAATTGCGAGAAGGAGTATAGGATTAGATAGTGAACACCATGTAGCCCTACTAGCAGGTTCTCTCGATGCTTGGCTAGACGTAGAAGGCGTTTTCAAAGCCATTAGTAAGTTGATACGTAGCGGTCTTGATTTACGATTAGTAATCGTGGGATACCCGCATTCACGTTTCTACCTATATTATATATTGAAGCTAGCCAAACACTACGGGATACATAATCACCTATACATATACCCCTCTCAACCATACGAAAAAATGCCATTATTTATTAATTCGAGCGACTTTGTCTTGGCACCCTACAAGAAGATGATAAAGAACTACACAACGCCAGTTAAATTCGCTGAATCACTTGCCTGTGGAGTTCCAATAGTGACAACCAACATACCAGAGTTCAGGTTCTGGTACGGCCAAGGCATATTTCAATATGATACAAGCGGGGAGCTAGTTGAAGTAATCAAGGGCTTACTTAGCCGGGCAGATGAAGTAATAAGCATGCTGAGAGAGAGAAGACTCAGATATATTGAACTCTTTGATTGGGACAACATAGCCAAAGAATACTCGAAAATAATTGAGAGCCTATATAGGAAATGAACGTTATGCTAGTGTATAGTTATTACAGTTGCCCTTGGGGCATGGAGAGCGGCGATGATGTACGAATACATATAATGTAATGCTTGCTAAACTTGCAAAGAGCTGTAAAGTTGTTGCAGTCAATCTTAGTCCTCTTGGTCCTCTTGCAAGTTCTTACCATGTTCATGAACAGGGCGGTGTTATTTACGTTACTACGCCCAGGAAGTTCTATAGGTTTATCTCGAGTTTAGCTAGATGGAATGACCACTACTACTTGAATCCATTGATGAAATTAACGCATTACATAGACGAGTTCTTTACAATGCTAAAGTTCATTAACTTGTTTAAGAGCAGTAGAATAATAATCATCTTTGGCTTTATGACGCTCTCCTCATTTATGCTCAGAATTCTTGGAGTAAAGGATGTCATTATTGTTTATGATCCTCTCGCCAACTATGCCCAGACCCTTCACTTAAGATCGAGAAAAAACTTTATAGAGTTGCTAAGGTACGGTTTCTACCTAGCATTGCATAAGCTACAGCCTAAATCATCGAATATCGTTGTGTGTCCCTCACACGTAGATCTAGAGAACGCGAAAAGAATGTTTGGAATAATAAACACCGTTATTGTACCTAACCCTACACCCATATGTTACAATAGTGTAGAGGAGTACCTAAAGCTTAGAGAGAAGCGTAATGACTTCAGCAAACCCTACTTTATACTTTTAGCTGGTGGAAGAGGAAAAGCAGATGAGGAAGCAGTAAAAATAACGATAGAGATCTTCAACAAGCTGCCGCCAGAGAAGTTCAAGCTTACAATTACAGGTCCTTGGCAAGACATGGAGAAGTACGTGAAAAACCCAAGCATAGAGCTACTAGGCGTAGCACCAAGAGAAAAACTCAAAGAACTACTAGCGGTATCGGACTATGAGCTCCCGCCAGTATTTAGTCACTCGGGAAGTAAATTTATCAAAGTTTTGGCATATTTCTTTGCAGGTTAAGAGAAGCGAGCTAAAGCTATTCCAAGAAGAGGGTGACGAATACTTAGCGTAATACTATTAGAACTTGAATTATGTATACCGTTATTATTACAACGAAAAATAACGCACCTACTATAAGACACGTGCTCTCCTCCATATTGACTTTAACGGACAAATACGACGTCGAGCTAATCATGGTCGATGGCAATTCTAGAGATGATACACCAAAAATTCTTGGTGATTTCGCTGAAAAACACAGAGATCGTTTCACTGTTGTGAAGACTCTTAAGGATCCTGGATTCTCGTTGTCCTATGCAAGGCACCTGGGTTTCAAGTACTCGACTGGAGACATATTGATCTTCCTAGATGGTGATACCCCGCTTTCGAGTAGTTTTAAGTATTACTTGGAGAGAGAACTAGAGGATGGAGATTTGGTATCACCGATATTTGAATGCTTGCCCATAGATAAAGCAACCAGGGTCTTCAATTGGTTTATGAAAGCTGTGAGTTATATCCAGAGCCAGACTGTTAACCAATCCAGTGCTTTAAGTGATCCATCAATTCTCCCTCCCGCTAGAATATACAAGCGCAGGGTATTGGAGAAAATGAGGGGCTACCCGGTTAGCTCCAGGTTTTTCGGAGAAGACAGAATTGCCACGGCACTAGCCATTAAACTAGGATTCCGCTACAAGTTCTCGACACTACTAAAACTACTCAAAATAGACGAGTCCGGCTACAAGTCATACTGGAGAAAACACTACAGATATGCACTTGGTATCCATAAAGATGTCACACCACTTGGCAAAAGTATTTTGAAAGGCTACATTGTCGCACGTCGACTTAACCATATCAATGTTCTATTCCCTGTCTTATCCATTCTATATGTTGGCAGATCGCTTGCTATATCGCGAAGTATTAGAGAAGCTCTTGAAGTATCGCTAATGAAATATCTGATAGACCTCGCCATGTTTACAGGCGATATAAAGGGCTCTATACATGGCTCGTAATAAAGCGTTGATTATTGCCTTCTACGGGATCGATGGTGCTGGGAAGACAACGTTAGCAAACCTCTTAGTGAGAGTGCTTAGAAACAAGCAAATGAATGTTTACCCTCTCAGGTTAAGGGCGCACCATACTCTCATGTATTTACTGATACGCTTCTTCTTCTCACTCAAAGGCTATGACTATAAGTCGATCCAGGGAATGCCTATTCTTCATAACTACATTGTAAAACAGTGCTTTGGAAGGCGAAGGCTATATGTTCCACTAGAGATCGTCAGTGTACTAGCTTGGTACGTAATAGAGGTTCTTCCCAGAAGAGTATTTGGGGGAAAACCTGTAGTGTTTATTGCGGACAGGTTCCTCCCAGATTTTGTAGTAATGTTGCATTATACTAGTGGTATTGACGATGGCAAATTACTGAAAATATATAGATTTCTCGAGAAATTAATCTCTCTCGATATCATCTATTTCTACGTGTATGTTGACCCATATCTCGCTGTAGCTAGGAAAAGAGAGGAGAAACTACGTCCATTATTTACACTATACTTAGCTAGCAGGTATGAACGTATAAATGCATATTTACATCACTATACAGTTGATACCACGAATAAAAGGCCACCCGAGTCGCTAACGCAAACACTATCGTATCTTAAAGGCTTGAAGCTTGGGGGCTAGATGCGGGAAAGCTCGCTCCTTTCTTATAGGATGATAATGAATCTTGCAAAGGGTATTAAAACTACCATTCAAAATATCCCAGAGCATTCGCTCTTCAAAGTGGCGAAAGAAGGCAAGATGCTCTCACTTTTTTGCAATTACAAGGACATATTCACAGGACGTAGCAGAGAGTGCCTAGAGAAGAGGTGTTTATTGACAAAGCTATATACCGAGCACTTAGCCATCATGGGGGAGGAATTATATACAAACGGATTAGTATATTATGTGTTTAAGACTCTCAAAGCCTTTCCGTACGATATGACGGATCTAGACTTACTATTCATTAACAGAAAAGATATGCTACGAGCTTCTAAGGTACTGATAGAGAAACACGGATTTAAACCCATCGCCAGAGGTACCTACTCAATATCCTTGCGTAAAACAATTAGAGAACTCGATATAGACCTGGATCTTCAAACAAAAATAGCGGCTGGTACATTCGAGTACATCGAGATATCTAATATTAAAAAAATTGTAGGCGAGATAGGATATACTAGTGGAGAACTAAGCTTACTTAGGCCTGAATTAGAGCTGATAGTAGTGTTGGGTCATGCTTTCTACAAAGACTTTTCAATCTCTCTGGCAAATATCCTATACTTTGAGTATCTACTAGGAATCACTAATAAAAGTGTTCTCGAAGCCGTTTTCAAGTATTACCCACACCTACTTAAGCCTTTCAAGCTACTTAACTATCTTACTCGCTCTTTAAGGGATGCTATATACGCAGACAAGTACGTGGTAGCTGATGAAGCAGGAAACAATTTAGAGTATTTACTCATTAGGAAAAGTATTTATAAAGCACTTAGAAAAGAACAGGGAGTATTTCCATTACCATTACTCACTGTAGCGAACAACTATGTAGAGACGGCTAGGATGCTCGCAGAGAACCGTAAGTTTAGACAACTACGCGAACTCCTCAATCTACCCCGCTCACGAGGGGTCGGGCTACTATTTAGGAGAATAGGTATGCTTCCTCCAGAGGAAACGATCAGGATGTGAGAAATGTATCAATTAATATACACTCGTAGAATTAGAAATGGTAGAAAAACACTTGTATTTCTAACGAGCCACTACTTCAACAATAAAATCACCGAGGGCCACAAAATACTTTCTGATAGAATAATTAACGCTACAAGCAGGGCAATAGATTGGAATATACTCGTAATGTCCCTGGAGAGAACGGATCTGGGAGAGAATACCCACAGCATTCATTATCGTGAGATTAACCCGCGATATATAGACTGGTTATCCAGTACTGTAAAGGGCTTCTTTAGTCTTAGGTTTCTTGAATCCGCCGATATATTACACATATTGGCATATAACAAGATTTTTCCATCACTGATCAACAAGGTTACGGCTACTGGAAGACCTAAAGTAATAGTGCATTTGTATTACCACCCACTAGCATTCAGAGACCCCCGATACCTTCCTATAAAACTTCTATCGAGGTTTCAATTATTTGATGCTATTCTTACCACATCAAAAGCACTTAAAGAATTCATCACCAATAACCTTTCATCATCCAATGGTAGCATCTTCTATATACCTCCCCTAGTTCCAGAAGACTTATTCCGGTTTAGTTACATTTCCTCTAGAGAGATGTCACCTCAAATTAAAGAGAAGTATGAACTCGGGGAGAATGATTTTGTAATAACCTTTATCGGTCATATCATTCCACAGAGAGGGGTATTTGAACTTGTTAAGGCTTTTAAAGAGGCATCTGCATGTGATTCCTCTCTAAAGCTGGTTATTTCCCACAGTGGCATAGTCTTCAAAGACTTTAGAGTCGACTATTTGACGTTGCTCAAGAGGCTAATTATGAGGTATGGCTTGGAGAAAAAGGTAGTTCTAATAGGCAAAAAAGACCTACAGGAGCTCTATACATTATCGGATATACTCTTTTTCGGCTTTAGAGAGGGCTTTTACTTTACTTATCCACCACTCGTCGTTTGCGAGGCTATGGCTGCTGGGATTCCCTTTATTCTTCGTTCCTCTATGCTCGTCAAAGAAATATTTGAAAACACTCCATTAGTACCTGTATATAGTAATATCGATCAACTCGTAAACATATTATGTGGTCTACCAGGTAAAAGCACATCATTGCGTATCATCTCGAAGAACCTAAAGGAAAAAGCCGTTGCGAACTATCATCCTAGCGCTGTCGTCTCAAAACTACTTAAGCTGTATGCCGTGGTGCTAAAGGAATGAGGAAAACTATAATTTTTGTGGGTCCCGGGAGGCTCCCAATACCTTGTGACAAAGGTGCAATTGAAGAAGTGATATGGAAGACCTCCTTAGAGCTTGTAAAACATGGATATAGTGTAAAATTATTCAATCCATTATCCAGAAATCTTGTCACGAGGAATGCAAAAACGCTCGGATTACATGGGGTACTTAAAGACACGGATAAAAACATAATTCTGCATTTCCACGATATCCTACTATGTACCTCATACTCGTCCACGTTCACAAAATACCACGTAGAGAATACTATATTATCGCTCCATTACCCTCCCTGGGTAACCAGAAGTAGGAAGCGGTTTATCTTGATGGTGTCTCTTCTAAAATACCTGGCTAGTAGGGGAGTAGTGTTCACAGCTCCATCAAAGGCTATTACCCTTTGGCTTCGAAAGATGATAAAAGCAAAGGCCTACACTGTTCCAAACGGTGTTGATGTAGAACTGTTCCATCCTTCAAAGAGAAGCATTGAGCTACGTGAAAAATTGCTTGATGGAAAAGATGTATTAATTACATGTATTGCTAGGATTCACCCTGATAAAAACCAACTAGATTTAGTTAAAGCGATCAGCTTACTGGTTCACGAACACGGGGTAAGAAACTTTAAGGTGGTGTTTGTAGGCCCTCTCAGCGGGTCGTTTTCCCACAACGGTGGAAGCAGTGTAAACCCATATTGGCTCCTGCTAAGGAGTTACATTGAGAAAAACAACTTAAAAGGCTATGTGGGATTTCTCGGTGAATTACCTAATAAAGAAGAAGTCTCTAGGATACTGGCTTCAAGCGACATTTACATCCACATTTCTCTTGTGGAGGCCTCATTACCCCTCGCATTAATGGAGGCCATGGCGTCTAGACTGCCGGTCATCACGTATAGACTTGTATACTATGACTTCATAGTTGACGGCCTAAATGCTATAACCGTGGAGAAGGGTGATATCTACACTTTGTCTAGGAGGCTAGTGGAGTTAATCGAAGATGAGAAGCTAAGGAGGCGTCTCAGCGAAAACGCAAGGATGTTTGCAGAGCGCTACTTATCGTGGAGTAGCATTGTCAAGAACTACTACCTTAGATTATATAGCGATTTCGGTGATAAGCGTGAGTTCTCAGGATAACCCAAGTGATACTATTGCAGTATTCATGTTTCCGCTTCCAAGCCCCACAAACTATACCCTATTAGCCAGTCTCGTTACAATTTTATCGAACGTATATTTAAGGGTAATCATTGTAACAGGCGGGTTAACTAAAAACCTTCCACACATATTAGATGACTTGAGACTCGCCAACAAGAAAAACGTATACATATACGACTTAGGAAGTAAATTACCGAGGAGAAGCGAGAAGGCACTTCTCATCGCAAAACTAGTTATCTATATAAAGATCCAGATAGGCCTAATAGTAGGCGTTATCAAGCTACGCAGTTTATTTAAAACATCATTATTGTTCATAGGAATTCCGCATTTACTACCTATCATAATACTTTTACGCCTATTGAGAAAAAGAATAATTATTTACTAAGTTCACAGAAAGGTGAGAATGCGTGAAACTACAGAGTATTACTACTGTACTGGCACTGAAATTAGCGGACGTGGTCATATCCGAGATTATAGAGCCGGAGTATGAAGACCCTCTTAAGCTAAGGTATTCTAGGTGGAGGTTGCCAATAGCACTGAGATTTGTAGATTTAGACAAGTTTAAGATGGTTAAGCCTATTAATGAGAGGACATACGATGTTGGATTTATTGCGAGACTTGAACAAGAGAAAGGGTTGCCAGAGTTCCTGTGTGCAATTAAGCTACTTTATATGGAGGGATATTATCTCCACGTTCTCGTGGGAGGTGGCGGCTCATTACTTGAATACGCAAGGAAATTTTTTAGCGAACACAAGATAGAAGCTAGAGTACTAGACTATATCCCTCATCATGAAATTCCAAGAATATTAAACGATATAAAAGTCCTCGTCCTGCCTTCAAAGAAAGAGGGAGTGCCAACAATACTCGTTGAAGCCTTAGCGTGCGGTGTAATACCAGTCGCGTCGAAAGTAGGTGGAATACCGTGGTTGTTTAATATTGGAGGAGTCGGTGTACCCTTAGATAGCCCCACATGTGTGTCCATTTTCAAGGCATTAAAGACTATATTAACGTTAGACGAGGCTGGGCTGAAAAATTTATCTAATAAAGGTAGGGAATTTGCAGAAAAGTATCTAAGTCTTCATAGCGCTATAAAGAGGTATCGTGTACTTAAGGTGATCGTTGATGATTAGATCTAATAAAGCGAAAATCATAGGAAAATTGTTATCAGTTGTTGTACTCCTATCAGTAATAACGATACACGGTGTTATATGGAATATACCCTATCTTAAGCTAATAGGATTGACTATTATAGCATTAAGTGTGGTATTATCCATAATCTTTGTAGATAGCCTGAATACTGCTTTACTAACTTTTATAGTAACACTAATTCCTATGTTATTGAGCCTTTCCTACGAGTTAATTTCCGAGTATCCGCTTGGCTCAGATATCCATGGTGAGTATTTTATAATTAAAAATCAGCAAATATACACCCAATTCTCAAAAATCCAAAAAGAGGCACAAACAGTATTTGGTATCCCTGGATATTATAGTGAAATTCTTAATTTGATATTCTCTTCAAACATGATTAGTGAAGTGCTCGGTTCAGACCCTTTATACGTGATCAAATTTTTGTGGACTTCGCTAATTCTTGGCCTAGTTCCATTGATAATTTTTACATATACCTATTATCTTATGGAAGACAAAAAATCAGCGGTAATCGCAAGCATGCTAATTGCTGTTCAATCCACATATATAATTACACTTCATTCTTCAGCAAAACAAGCGACATCAACGTTTTTAGCTACTATAATGGCTTTATTAATACTGAGAATATTAGAGTACAGTGAAGTTCGCAAGGACTTCCCGGCAGTGATTATATTAGCAATAGGTTTAACCGGGTATCATTATCTGACTTCCGGTGCTACCTTTGTAGTGTTTTTCATGGGGTTAGCAATATATTATTTCGTTGTTGCACTTTTCAGATCCAAGAGCCAGGGTCCTCATCATTCATCCCGGAGCTTGAAGATTGCTACCTATGTTGTTCTCTCCCTTATCTTAATCTGGATTACATGGTATTTCATCGTATTTAAGAGCCTCATAGAACCCGTAGTTGATCTAGTTAGACGGTTATTTACCCTAGAAAAAGCTGAATACTATTATGAGAAAGTAAACGTGTCATTGCCTACTTTTATAAACATGCTCAGGCTTGGTATTAATGGAATCATCGCTTTAGGCGTAATGGTCTCAGGAATAATGGCGTTTATGAACATCAACAAAGGTAATGTTGTAGACTCTTCAATAGTAGCATCTTCAGTGTTATTTTTCTTAGGAGCGGCAAGCGAGATCCTAGGAATCTCGACACTTGGTATCGGAAGGGTGTCTTTAATTTTTTTAATGTTTGCGGCACCGTATTTTTACAGTGCGTTTTCCCTGATAATCCGCGAACTCGGGAGGATTCCTAAGAAAAACACATTAATAGCGTTGTTACTAGTATCGCTAATTCTTGCTACCCGTTTACTCATTTCAATTGGCGTTATGTCGTATTCTTTTGGCTATGTTGAAAATAGCGTATTCATGGATCCTAATTATAAATATATGACGAGCTTAACGTATGCTGATCTGAACGCGGCGGAATTCGTTATTAACAAGTCTACCAGCAAAATCTATGTCGTCACGGATCTGAGAGGTGAAAAGCCCTTTATGTATGTCTGTACGGAAACATGCAATATCACATTCGTCAACTATTTTGCATCGCTGAACAAAGGTACAGCACCTCTTTACCCCATATATTTGGTATTTTTGAGTTCATACAACATTGTCGGCAGAACTATTCAAATAAATGTCACAGAATTTAAAAGTACGGATGAATATCTCCCATACATAAATTCCGCGGATTCGTTAATTTATGGGAATGGTTTTACATATATTTATAAAGTTTAGAAGACAGGGACAATATATTCTGTGGTATAAATAAGATGTTCCGAAGGAAATCGATCTATGCAGAAATAGCCGTAATCATTCCAGAAAGCTCTAAAGGGATAAAGGGTATAACAAATAAATTGATGAGAGGGTTGCCAAGAGAAGGGTTTAGAATCACATTTATATTTCGAAATTCATAAGCAGGTGAACTAATGAGTATTATAGACAATTCATATTCAAATAAACAGGTTTATCGTTTTCCCAAAGTATGCATTATTACGCCTTATGTGTTTGTCGCCAACGAAATTGGCAAGCGTCTCGAAGCTAAGGGTTTCTCTACCCTATTGATCACTTTGAATCCCTCGAGCCTGTACAAGTACTGTGTGGATTACCTTTTAAGGCCTAAAAGAAGAGGCCGAGTTGTCTTACTAGGTAGTAAGCGTTCTTTCATTAACTCAGTTATCGCTGTGGTTAGTTTTAGACCTAATATAATCCAGCTCTACACCGGGGGAGGTAGATTTGGGCTTGTTTTTATTCCCGTGGTTTTCTTGAGTAGGTTGTTGTTTGGCGCCAAGGTTGTTAGCTTTATAATGGAGCCTGTACCTAGAATGGGTATAAGGAATCGTAGATCGGCGTGGCTTGAGACCAGGCTTGAAATCTTATTATCTTCAGCCATAATCACTACCACGAAGAAGTTGAAGCAACTGATAGTAGAGGTTCATAAAGTGCCTCCCGGTAGAGTCTTTGCATTTACAAATGAGTGGGATGTACCATGTTTCGCAATACCACAGAGCGGGGAGTGGAAAGAGGAGGATTGGATTCTCTTCTTTGGTAACGTCGAGGATTATAAAGGCTTAGAGTACCTGATCCTAGCTGAACCCTTAATTTCCAGTGAAATTCCACACGCTAAAATAGTCATCGCCGGCAAGGGACAGGAAAAATATTACAACTTGATTAAGAACAAGGATAACTTCCTTCTGATAAACAAATTTGTCGACTATGAGGAAGGATCGGTTCTATTTAGGAAATCAAAAATCATTGCCTTGCCCTATGTAACGGGGACAGTAAGTGGTGTAATCTCAGTAGCATATGCCTTCAAGAAGCCCATAGTTGCCACTAGAGTTGGGTGCTTTGACGAAATAATAAAGCATGGTGAAACAGGAATCCTCGTGGAACCTCGTAATCCTACAGAGCTTGCGGGAGCCATAGTTTACCTTTTAAAAGACAATGAACTACGTAGAAAACTAGGCGAAAAGGGTTTTGAGAAACTGAAGAGGGAATTGTCCTGGGACATGTTTGTATCTAAGTTAATGTTCATTTACCAGAAGCTGATTTCACAACGTAATCAGCAGAGCGGTCAAAGACAAAGATATTAGTAAAGCGTTCCACGATCCTCGATCTCCATAAAATATATTCGTTCTACGTGAAAATAAGCCGTGAACCACTAATAAGTTTTTTCTATAGGAAGGTAATGCCAAGAAGTATCATTGGACGCATCAATTTTGTAATCCGCATTGCCTTAAACATAATCTTCAATAAGGAGATATTCATTATATTACTGAGCAATAGAAGCATTATAGGACTCTCGCACATCCTCATATTGAGGAATAAAAAGTACGGAGAAGAAGGGATAGTCATACAGAAGGAGCACCAAGGGAAGAGGCTTGGCAAGCTATTACTGTTCTACTCTACTAAAGAGGCTAAAAAAGAGGGAGTGAAGGCTCTATGGGCCATTATAGATGTAGACAACTGGGCTTCCATAAAATTACATCAAAAACTAGGCTTCCGTATAATTAAGGTTATGCCAAAAACAGGTTCTAGATATGGTCGTCCTGTAGACATGTACCTGTTAATAAAGACCCTTTAAGCCGCCTCTCTTCATAAACACTAATATATGTTTCCATAATTGATGTTAATTATTAAGAGGTTGCTCAAGATGACGAAGAGGGCTCTGATTACAGGTATAACTGGGCAGGATGGTGCTTATCTAGCTAAGTTCTTATTGGATAAGGGGTATGAGGTGTATGGTACTTACCGGAGGCTTAGTACTCCTAACTTCTGGCGCTTGGAATACCTTGGTATTTACCATAAGGTGTATCTTATCCCTGCAGACCTCACTGATATGTCCTCTATTATAGAGGCGTTGAAGATATCCGAGCCCGACGAGGTATATCATCTCGCGGCTCAGAGCTTTGTTGAGGCCAGCTTTGAAACTCCCGTGGCAACAGGTGATGTAACGGGTCTTTCTACTACAAGAATTCTAGAAGCTATCCGCCTTGTGTACCCTGAGACAAAGTTTTATAATGCGGCGAGCAGTGAGATTTTCGGTAAGACGGGGATGCTTAACGGTGGAAGGCCTCTTAATGAAAACGACCCCTTCATGCCCATGAGTCCATATGCTACTGCTAAGCTCTATGGTTTCTGGATAACGAGGATTTACCGCGAGGCCTACGGGATCTTCGCTGTTAACGGGATACTCTTCAACCACGAGTCACCTCTCCGTGGACTAGAATTCGTAACTAGGAAGATATCCAATGAAGTAGCCAAAATCCACCTTGGACTTAGCAAGGAGCTGAGACTTGGGAACCTCGACGCGAGGAGGGATTGGGGATACGCACCAGAATACGTGGAGGCAATGTGGCTCATGTTCCAGCAGAAAGAACCGGATGACTATGTCATAGCAACTGGTGAAGCACACAGCGTGAGGGAATTCGTTGAGAAAGCCTTCGAGCTCATGGGTTTAGACTGGCAAAAATACGTTAAAGCCGATAAGAGGTTCTTCAGACCCCTAGACGTCCCATGCTTAGTTGGCGATTACTCAAAGGCTAAGCAAAAACTCGGCTGGGAGCCAAGAACCAAGTTTGACAAACTAATTGAAATCATGGTTAAAGAAGACGTTAGTCGCTGGGAGAGATGGCTCAAAGGAGAAAGGTTCCCGTGGGATGCACCTAATTACCCGAGTGAAAACATTATTCTTACAAGAGCTTTGAGGATGTAGAATAATGTATAGATACCCTGTTGCGGAACCGGATCTAGGGGAGGAGGAGCTTAGAAACGTTATCGAGGCTGTTAAGAGTGGCTGGATTAGCAGTAAGGGGGATTTCATTGAGGATTTTGAGCGTGCTTTTGCAAACTACATAGGCGTAAAGTATGGTATAGCTACATCAAACGGTACAACAGCACTCCACCTTGCATTAGTAGCCCTAGGTATAGGGTCTGGAGACGAAGTCATAGTACCAGACCTAACTTTCGCAGCCACTATCAACGCTGTATTGTATACTGGGGCAAAACCGGTGATTGTGGATATACATCCCAAGTATTGGTGTATGGATCCAGATAAAGTTGAAAAAGCTATTACTTCTAGAACAAAGGCTATTATACCAGTACACTTATATGGTCACCCCTGCGACATGGATCCAATAATGGATATAGCATCAAAACATAATCTGTATGTAATTGAAGACGCGGCAGAAGCACATGGAGCTGAATACAGGGGTAAGAAGGCGGGATCTTTTGGGCATGTCTCTTGCTTTAGCTTCTATGGAAACAAAATAATAACAACCGGTGAGGGAGGAATGGTGTTAACAAATGACTATAAGCTCTCGGAGAAGATGAGGATACTGAGAGATCATGGAATGAACCCCAAGAAGAGATACTGGCATGAAGTAATAGGCTTTAACTACAGAATGACAAACCTTCAGGCCGCTATTGGATTGGCGCAATTGAGTAAGATCGACAGATTTATAGAGAAAAAGAGGAGAATTGCTAAGATCTACGCTGAGGAGTTATCAGGTATACCTGGTATCACTCCACATCCAGAGATGCCTTGGGCTAAAAACGTTTACTGGTTATACTCCATATTAATTGACTCTAGCAGGGCAGGAATCACCAGGGATAAGCTCTCCGAGAAACTTGAAAAAGAAGGCATTGAGACAAGGAAATTCTTTTACCCGCTACATGAAATGCCTATATACGCAGAGTACAGTGTTTACTCTTATCCAGTTGCGACCACTATCTCAAGGCAAGGACTAAATTTACCCTCGAGTACAAAGCTCACGGAAGAAGATGTTAAGTTCATCGCACGGAAGATCAGGGAAAGCGCGTTATTATGAAAACTTCCTAGGAGCTCATTCAATGCTTACTAATCTTAAAAAGATATCATCTTTAAGCTGCTTCTTTGAGGGTTAGACGTTATTATTTAGGCTATAACTACAGAATGACTAATATACAGGTTGCAATTGGTAGGGTTCAATTAAGGAGACTAGAAGCTATGAATAATAAAAGGATAGAAAACGCAGAGTACCTAACTTCTCATCTATCAGGGATAAAGGGTGTTATTCCCTCATATGTCGATCCCCGTGTTAAACACGTGTTCCATCAATATGTAATACGAGTCACAGACGAATTCCCACTGACACGTGATAAGCTAGTTGAGAAGTTGAGAGAGAAAGGCATAGACACCGCTGTACACTATCCAATGCCGGTGCACTATCAACCACTATATAAGAGGCTTGGTTACCCCCAGAACATCTGTCCCAACGCTATTGAGGCTTCGAGGAGAGTGCTTAGCCTACCAGTACACCCGTTGCTTAAGAGAGAAGACCTAGATTACGTAGTCAATGCTATTAGAGAACTAGCCGGTGGATAAATTGATAAAAGTCGGCGTTATCGGAGTAGGCAACATGGGATTCCACCATGCAAGGATCTATAGCCAGTTAGCCGAGAACGGACTAGTCGAGCTCGTCGGTGTCGCAGACATAAACTATGAACTAGCTCTCAGCGTAGCCAAGACATTTAAGACACGGGCTTTCAAAGACTATAGAGAGCTACTTGAGTTAGTAGACGCGGTCAGTATTGCAACTCCAACTGAGACCCACAAGGATATTGCGCTGGAGTTTATTAATGTTGGAAAACACGTCCTCGTGGAGAAGCCCATAACACTTAATGTTAATGAGGCATTGGAGCTCACTAAGAAGGCGGAGGAGAACCATGTCGTATTGATGGTTGGACATGTAGAGAGGTTTAATCCAGCAGTAACTAAATTAAGGGAGATAGTCAGAACTGGATTACTTGGAGAACTAGTTACAATAATGGCCAAGAGAGTCGGTCCATTTAACCCCCCGGGTTATGAAGACCAGCGTTATAATAGACCTGGCAATACACGACATCGACGTGATAAATAGTCTCTTGGAGTCGAGGGTTTTAAGCATTTATGCAAGGTCTAGGAGAGTACATTCTAGTAGCCTGGAGGACGACTATGGATTAATCACTATCTCCTATGAAAACCAAGTAGATGCCGTGGTGGAGACTAATAGGTTGACCCCATATAAAATACGGTCTCTCGAAGTAGTGGGGACGAGGGGTGTTGCAGTGTTGAATTATATAGAGCAGAAGATCACATTGTACGATGGGGAATGGGTTAGAGACGCGATAATACAGAGAGAGGAGCCATTAAAACTAGAATTATTAAACTTCATCAGAGTAGTCGAGGAAATAGAAAAACCTATAGTGACAAAAGAACAAGCCACATACGCATTACTCATAGCTGAGGCAGCCCTCGAAAGTAGCAAAAAGAACAAGCCGATCTATATAAAAGACTACATAGCAGAGAAAAATTATAAACTTCTATTATAACCCGTTCTGCTCTACTTCTCAACCCTCTCTCCTAGGCTCGAATACAACCGTTCCTCTGGCGCTCCTCTGCAGGTATTAGGTTTCAAAAATCTGAGTATTAGTCATAACTTACATCATATTGCTTACCTTACCTAGGATCCTTGCTGATACTTCTTTGAGGAATGTCGATAGCAGTGTTGGCATTTGACCTGGTGCGTATATACATATACCGTTCTCCACATCAGACACGTAGGATTTCTCTACAGTGAAGTAGTCGCCTAGTTTATAGCACATAGCGCACTCCCCCTTAACCTCCTTAACACATACTCTAACCCTGTACGAAGGACTCATAGACTACCCTCTCTCCAATAACTCTCTAAACTTGCTTATTTTCCTCATGTTGCATCCAGAGTTTTAGAGTAATATATATTGCTACTCGACCAGGGAATGGCTGACTCCCCAGGCCCACTGGTTGGATAGTGTTTTCTACACGTGGCTATTATACTCTACTTGACTCCTCCTCTACCAGGCCCTACTCCTACTTGAAGCCTTGTTTGCTACCAGGGTTTTCCCAGGGCTTCTAGTCCCACTCGTAGATTGACTTGTACTTAAAATGGAGTGTGAAGGCTGTGAACATGAAGCATTACTACATACATGCCCTGAAGCCCTCAGGAGATTTGAAGAAATTATTATTGAATATCACGATGGTTATAAAGAACTAAAGAAGTTCTTGGAAAGCTCAGGCTTTAGTGCGATGATAAAGCCTATTAAAGGTTTTTCACAACCCACTGAGAACCAAGGGTGTATAGTAGCTAAGAGGATCACAAAATGACTTGGCCTAAGGTCTCTATAATATGGCTAAGATGCTCTATATCGACACCACCAATAAAAAGTTTCATGAAGTAATAAAGATAATTATACAAGACATTAC
>Ga0209739_100424_pt1 | contig 17257 bp, 16 predicted proteins | sample JossMetagenome_2_FD_184729 | JGI IMG/M metagenome (GOLD analysis project Ga0209739, IMG submission 184729) | Hot spring sediment microbial communities from Joseph's Coat, Yellowstone National Park, USA - JC3_ASED (SPAdes) (version 3) | ecosystem: Environmental > Aquatic > Thermal springs > Hot...
CTAACGGGTTTCGTCACAAGCATGTTGCCGACTACCTCATAGGAGTACCTCGACATCACCTCGCAAGCTAGCTCTTCGAAGTCCCTCCACGAGATGAGGTCGCTCACCCTAGTAGGGCTGACACCGCTCTCAACCAGCCTTAACGCCAGGTTCACGGGGTTCCTGACCTTTACCAGGTCGCCTTCCACAATGAGGTCGCCGCGTAAATCGTTCACCATCTCCTCTATAACACCACGTGTACGGCCTGTCAGCCTCGACAACTCCTCGAAAGTTAACACACGGTACTTCAAGAGGAGCTCAAGGGGGTTTACCAGCATTATCCGACACGCCCAAATCATATGTGATCTAATACACGCTCCAATTTAATATTCTACAACCCTGCTCGGACTGTTTAAAAAGCTGGAAACCCGGTTAGTATGCTAGGCTGGGTGGTTTCCATGTCGGATGATTTCGTCGAGAACGCTAGGAGAAGTATTCTGACCGAGGCGATCTCAGACTACACTGTTTCAGCAGATATGAAAATATGCGGGCTGATCGAAAACTTCAGTAAGTCCCACGGCTTCATGGCTTCACACATCTCTAAGGCATCGAAGATCTTGGCGGACATGAGGAAAGACGGGGAAGTCTTGAAGATACTGTCTTTCACGGGGAACCTTGTTGCGACGGGGCTACGCGGGGTTTTAACACAACTGGTCAGAGACGGGTTCGCGGACGCTGTAATAACGACCTGCGGGGCTGTTGACCACGATATTGCTAGGTCGGTTGGGTCGAAGTATTTTAAGGGGGACTGGCTCTACGACGACGCGTTTCTGAGAAATATTGAAGTCCACAGACTGGGGAATATCCTGATACCCTGGGAGAACTACGGCTCAGCGATAGAAAGGTTCACTAGAAGTTTGCTCGACGAGCTGGTCAAAGAGAGAAAGGAGTGGAGCGGGTTCGAGCTGCTTTGGGAGGCCGGGAAGAGGATTAGAGATGAGTATAGTATTCTAAGAGCGGCGTACGAGAAGAAGATCCCGGTAATAGTGCCGGGCCTACTTGACGGCGCTTTCGGGACAAACATCGTGTTCCACAGCACGCTGAGCGGATTTAAATTAGACTTGCTGGCAGATGAGAAGGAGGTGTCGAACCTCGTATTCTCGGCTAGGAAGGTTGGCGGTCTCATAATCGGGGGCGGGATATCCAAGCACCACGCGCTGTGGTGGTCCCAGTTTAGGGAGGGGATGGATTACAGTGTCTACATAACCACTGCCCAGGAGTATGACGGGAGTTTAAGCGGCGCACATCTAAGAGAGGCTATAACATGGGGTAAACTGAAGCCAGGGGCTAGAAGCGTAGTCGTCTACGGGGATGCCACGGTTATATTACCACTTGTTGTCGCCGGGGCATACTGTTACCTGAAGAGTGGCTGATTTGCTCATCCACGTAGGGATAGACGACTTCGACTCGCCGAGCGGGGGGTGCACAACCCACTTAGCTGCCAGAATAGCCTGGGAACTGATGAGAAGGGGGTTGAAGCTAGTAGACTACCCGAACCTCATCCGCCTAAACCCCTCCGTCCCCTGGAAGACGAGGGGTAATGGTGCGGTAGCTTTAAGGCTTGAGTCCGAGATCAGCGGAAGGGAGATCCTATACATTGTTGAGGGTATTGCGGAGGAGTACGCGGCCGAGTATGATAACCCGAAGCAACAGCCTGCTATCGCTGTACTAGAGGGAAGCGTGCCCGAGGTTCTAACTAAAATCGCTTACAAGGCTGTCGGCGATTTAATACCCGTGGAGACTCTTGAGAGGGTGCTAGAGAAGCTTGGAAGAGACAGGTTGGAGACGAGGATTTTAAAGGGGAAGAGGGGGCTTGTAGGCGCTGTAGTAGCTATCGGTGTTCAAAACCTCGAAGGCGATTTCACGTATGAGGCCATATTCTATAGGACGAGGGATTACATAGGTAAGCCTAGAATGGTGGACGCCTTTTCCGTAGCCGAAGCCGAGGCTAGATCTAGAGGAGAGCTTTTCTTAAACTACGACCCTGACACTGGGAGGCTTCTGGCAACACCCCATGGTCCAGACCCCATTCTAATGGGTATAAGGGGCGAGAACCCCACCGCTATTCAAGAGGCCTTGAAAACAATTCGTGTCAAAGAGCCCGTTGAAGCCATTGTGTTGTTCAGGACAAACCAGCACACAGACCAGCATCTACAGGAGATACAAACAGTCTGCCAAGCACACCCCTACAGGTGTGTGAGGGTTAAAGGCTTCGTCTCAAAAGAACCTGTTAGAATACCAGGAGGCCACGTCATATTCAGGGTCTCAGACGGCGAGTGCTCTATTGATGTCGCGGCATACGAGCCCACTAAGGGTTTCAGGGATTTAGTCTCCGGGCTCACGGTTGGTGACGAAGTCGAGGTTATGGGATGTGTGAGGCCGGGAAGCCCGCAGCACCCTCCCACCTTGAATCTAGAGAAGATTAGGGTGATCCGGCTAACCGAGGTCTACAAGTTCGAGAACCCTATCTGCCCTAGGTGTGGTAGTAGGATGACGAGTGCGGGTAGAGGCAAGGGGTTTAAATGCCCTAAATGCGGGTACAAGATCAGGGATTTAACGAAGATTAGGGTGAAGGTTGAGAGGACGATTAAACCAGGGTTCTACCAGCCGCCTAAGCATGCTTTCAAACATCTGATGAAGCCTGTGGAGAGGTATGGCCTGCCAGTTAAGTCCTTCAGCTATCACCCCGTCAATCCTTTCATTAAGCCACCAGCGTAGAAGTCCCTAGGGGTGGAGTCTCGTCACAGCTCAGTATTGAAGTCTCCGGCCATCCTGAATCTCTATTCTCAAGCACCGCCTTTAAACTTGCTCGCCAAGGGAGACCTCGTATACTATTTGATACTTCAGCCTCGCATTAGTTATCTGATTCTCAAAGCCCAGCCACGCGACTTGAGTTGCTTCACCCGTGTTAGCCCCCATCACGACGGTGGGGTAAGTATAGTATGGGATTGAGACTATGTGGGAGAGCCAGTCCCCAGGCACCCCGAAGACGGTGTCTATCCTGATCCAACCCCACGGGGGGATGTATGCTACAACCCACGCATGCCCTCCCCCACCCACCATTGTTATATTCAGTAGGCCGTTGTCGGATACCTCCTCGAGGCGGAAATCTTTTGATACAAAAACCATACCGTACTCCTGGTAGGAGGGTATGCCGAGCCCCCTTAGGATTGTCACCACTAGGTTTGACTGGTCGTCGCAATCACCCTCCATGTATAGAAGAGTCTCCCAGGGCTCCCTCGGGGGCATTCTTATGGAGTACACCAAGTTTGAGTCAACGTAGCCTACTACAGCCTTGACCACGTCTATGGGGTTCGAGATATTGGCTTGCGATGAGATGTAGGTTAGTAGAAGCCTCGTCAACGGGTTTGTGTAATTCCAACCGGGAGTCTCTTCAATGTATCTTCGAAGATGGTCACTAAGGTAGATTCTTTGAGCCTCAGACTCCAGGGAGCTGATATTACCGGTGATATAGGCGTTTGAGAAAGCTTGTATACTCTGACCTCTCGTTAAAGCATCTACCTCCACGGCGTACTCAACCCAAGCACTAGCCCCTGCTCCCGGCGTTAAATTAAGGGTTGTGCCCGGTATAATTATCCGGAGAGAAGGCTCCTCACCCAGAGTCACCGTGTATTTTGCGGGGAACCCGTTAAACCATGCGCTAACATTGATTATCCTCTGCGTTTCATCCTCCACAGGGTAGTTGAAATCCAGTATACCCGTGTCCGCTAATGGAATCCCAGTAGTCCCGTTGTTCACTACTTCATTGTAGATCTTTATGTATACGATCTCTCTTGGAGAAGAAACTTGAGCCTCGACGACGCCTACACTTATACCAAGTGTTAGCACGAGTAACACAGAGGCTACAGCCAGAGTTCTGATCATGGTACCCTAGGTTGTTATTATAAAAAATTATACTTTTAAACGAGACGTATCAGAGGCTAGTACCCGACTAGTTTGACATTATGAAGGCTTTCAAGTACGGCTATGAGAGGTTCTATAACATCCTCTAACTCCACGTTGACATCCTTGCTTAGAGTCTGGGCTACTTCCTCCACAGTGTGCTCTCCATCGCATAGCAGCCATATGTAGTATGCTAGGGGTGAGAGTTCGTAGACCTCTTCCTCGCTTTTAGCAATGTAGAACTTCTCTTCCTCCTCTCCAACGAAAGTTCCTTGTCTAAGCGGCTTCAGGTTTTTAATCTCCTCGTACTTCGCCTTGAAATCTTTTTCCGTCTGTCCACGCCCTTCCTCCATTAGCCTCTCCTCGGCCTGAAGCCTCCTCTTCTCCTGCCTGGGAAACTAGGTCTACTGGGTTCCTCGGGAGCAGTAGGCGACTCGCTTGGGACATCGCTTACCTGGGGCACCTCGGTGTCAGGCAATTCCTTTATCTCGCTTGACTTACCTACGTTGAGCTGGACCTTCCCCTTGAAGCTGGTGGTCCAGGCATCCTTGATTTCAACAGCCTGACCTTCCTTGATGGTCCCCGCCTTCTCCCCCCAGAGAGTTGTCTCGACACGACCTGTCGAGTCACCTATAACAGCGTTGCTTATCGTCCTCGGCCCCTTCTTTGTTTGTATCACTTTAGGAGGGGATGCTTCTAGAACCCTGCCTTTGACTTTTATATGATCCATCCCGGGCTTGAGATCTATTATATTAACGGGGTTGTCCCCCGTCTTCCCTTCTGATTCACCTTCCATTACGATTTCGACTCCGATATGTTGCTAAACCCTAAGTTTGGCTATCCTTTTAAACTTAACTTTACAGCCTAGGTCTCCGAGAACCCCACGTACTCTGCTTAAGCAGTCTTCCACACATTCTTCACACCTAAATAGATGGGTTTTATTCAGGGGGTCGTCGCTCGACCCGAAACCGGGGATCGGGCTGAAGAGCTTGCTGAGTAGGCTTGCTACTAAGCTCTCCAAATACTCCTCTGTCTCAACTACGTAGTAGCCGATTAATCTAGCCGATGGATGCGAGGTCAAGTAATCTATATGCCAAAACATCTTGTTTCTCCTGGATAAATGCCTCTTAACCCTGGCCTCAACTCCGCCGGAACCCAGTGCTGAGCCCACGTAGAAGTAGATGCCAGGCCGTAGCTCGAAGACCCTGCCTCCCCTAGTCTTCAAGACCGCATCTTCCAGCAACTCTACGACCAGGACGTAGACTCCAACACCCAAGGAACCCCACTGAAAGTTAAAGACCTCTCTCGCAATCTTTATAGTTTAGTGATGACCCCTGGTTTCAGCTGAGGGTTGATGAGGAGTTACTCGGCTGAAAACGAGGAGGACATCTACGAGAGGTGCCTAGGTGAGTACAGGAGTATTATAGATGAAACAGTGAGGTACTTCTCGAGGAGAGTCTACAGGTTTAAATGGAGGAATATCCCCCTCCCAGATCTGAGGGGGGTAGTCCTCGATGTGGGTTCAGGCTACACCGGTGAATGGCTCTCCTCCAATATCCCCGCTGGGTCAAGGCTTGTTCTGCTAGACCTCAACCCTACCGTGTTGGAGAAGACGTGTAGCGGTAAGCCGAATGTCATCTGCGTAGTAGGAGACGCGTTGATGCTGCCCTTCATCGACGCGGCCTTCACCCGGGTGCTGATGGTGGCCCTCCTCCATCATATTCCAGGCGATGAGTGTAGGAGACTAGCCTTAAAGGAGGCATACCGCGCTCTGGCAAACGAGGGCATCCTAACAGCAACCGTGTGGTCGCCTTCTAGCCTCCCCTCTAAAACCCGGCTCAGCGACGGGTTTATAATTATGGATGACTTCGGCGCAAGGTTTGTACACTTGTTTGATAAAGAATCGCTTGTAAGCCTTGTTTCCAGCATCGGTTTAAAGGTGTTAGAGGCAGGCTTCTTCATCGAGAACCCTCGTAAACCTGATGCCACCACTAATATCTTTGTTAAGGCTGAGAAGCGTTGCGTCGATGAGAAGAGTCATCCTAAATCCCCAAGCATTCGAATCCACGATCACAGATGACTCCTCAACTCCACGTTGGGAGAGTATTGCCAAGTAGCAACCAAGAGAATTGATTTAGTGGGATTAACCATCTATAGTCCGAGAAGATTGTTCTCCAAGGTTTAATCCTCTACCCTCCCGAACCGAAAACACTCTTCACCCCGGTTTCCCAGAGAGCTGGCCTCTAGGCTTCGATGCGGGATTAAAACGGGCTAATTCATCCCCTCAGTTTGAAAGGTGACGGCAGTAGCTCCCTCAGGTTTACAATTATTCTCTCACCGGATTTCACACTGTACATTATTATCTCCGCTTCCTCGTTGAACTCCGCAATTACTTGTCTGCAAGCACCACACGGAGGGATAGGGTGCTCAGCATCGGTTACAACGGCCACCGCTAGTGGTTTCCTCTCACCTGCAGTCACCATCGCTGATATCGCCGATCTCTCGGCACAGATTGTGAGGCCGTAACTACTGTTCTCGACGTTAACGCCTCTGTATATGTTGCCCTTGTCTGTAACAATGGCTGAGGCGACGTGAATACCGCTGTAGGGGGCGTAGGAGTTTGGCAAGACTTTAACAGCTTCTTCTATAAGCTTTTGAATAGTCCTCTCATCCAATCCTCTTCACCATTACAACGTACACTTCGCCTTCAATATCCCATTCTCGCACGAATCCTTCTCCCCTGGGGATCTCATCCACCAACTCGATTTTCAGAGAACCGGTTTCACCCCTCATATAGTCGATGAAGGGCTTAAGCAGGTTTTTCTTATCCTCTGGTGCTTTAATGAAGGTCTCGATCTTCTCGTTTAACTCCAAGTTCATCATTTTCCTCATCACCTGTATCCTTCTAACCAGATCTCTTGCCAAGCCCTCACCAACCTCCCGGTGTGTCAAGTTCGTGTCCAAGGCTATAGTGCCCAGAGGGCTTTCCTCAACAGAATACCCCTTCATATATCCTACACTGACCTCCACATCCCCCGCCTCGATCCTAACTCTGGTCCCATCGATATCCAGCTCGTAATAGCCCTTCGACAATAGCTCTCTAGCGATATCCCCCTGCCTCTCCATGATGCGCTTCAACGCCAACCCAGTTAACTCCCTCAGCCTGGGGCCCAGCCTCTTGTAGACAGGTTTCAACCTGTATTCAACAAGCTCCTCAACCCTCCTGGCCTCCCTAACCTCTACCTCCCTCGAGTTCAATATCCTCCTTAGCAAGGAGACGTGCTTCTCAACGACGTTTACAACATCTCTCTTATCCGTAAAGACAATAACACTCCTAACAGGTTGCCTCAGCTTTAACCCAGCCTTCATCCTCGCGGCCGCAACTTTGTCCGCGAGAACCCTGATTACCTCCATCTCCCTCTCAACATCCTCGTCTATTAAGTCAAGCCTGGGCGAAGGCCAGTCGAAGAGATGTATCGACTCTACACCCTCTAATTCCCTGAAGACGTTTTGGTAGATGAACTCCGTGAAGAATGGGATAACCGGTGAGGCGGCTATAAGCCAGTTTCTGAGGACGTAGTACAGAACGCTGTAAGCCGCCAGCTTGTCCTCTGTCTCCTCCTCAACCCAGATTCTGGGTCTCACAATCCTGAGATACCAGTGGCTGACATCCTCCACTATAAACCTCCTCAACTCCCTGACAGCGTCGTGGACCCTGTATCCCTCGAAGCTCTCGGCCACTTTCAACATCATCCTGGTGAACTTGCTTAACAGCCATTTATCCTCGAACCTCAGCTTGCCCAAGTATTGCTCGAGAGGATGCCTTGCAGGGTCAAATTTATCCAGGTTCATGTAAGTCGAGGCGAACAGGTAAACATTCCACGCTATATTAAGGTCGCTCCCAACCTCCTCAATACTCCTCCAAGAGAACTTCAAGTCCTCCCAGGTAGTGTTGCTCAGCAACCAAAGCCTGAGAGGGTCTCTGCCAACTCTCTCAATAGCCTCGTCGGTGCCAACGTAGTTGCCTAGGCTCTTATGCATCTCCCTACCCTTCTCATCTAGGGCGAAGCCGTGGACTAGGACGGTCTTATACGGGCTTGAGCCGAAGCCTATTACCCCGGATCTAAGTAGTGAGAAGAACCAGCCTCTAACCTGGTCGTGCCCTTCAACAATGAAGTCCACTGGAACCTCGCCTGGATCCAGCTTGCTCGGGTGTTTGCGTGAAGCATAGAATGCTATACCGCTGTCAAGCCAGACGTCGACTACATCGCTCACCCTCCTCATCCTTCCCCCGCATACAGGACACTTGAGCTCTACATCATCGATCCAAGGCCTGTGGAGGTCTGGGGGAACCTCGCCGCCGAGGGATTTGATCTCCTGGACGCTACCCACCACCGCAGTGTGGCCCCTCTCGCAGACCCATACTGGAAGAGGCGTGCCCCAGTATCTCTGCCTTGATATAACCCAGTCCTGGACGTTCTCAAGCATGTTCAGCATTCTCTGAAGAGCCCAGTCCGGGATCCACTTGACCCTCTTCGCCTCCTCAATCAGCCTATCCTTTAACTTCGACACCCTTATAACCCACTGCTCTGTTGCCCTCAGGATAACCGGGGTCTTGCACCTCCAGCAGACAGGGTACTTATGGGTTATCGATCCCGCGTAGACCAGTGCCCCCCTCGTCCTCAAGTCCTCGATTATAAGTTTGTTAGAGTCGCGGACATGCATCCCCCGATACTTTCCTGCCTCACTTGTGAAAACACCCTCCTCGTTGACGGGGCTCGCGATAATTGTTATACCGTTCTTCCTCGCGACCTCAAAATCCTCGAAGCCGTGCCCGGGCGCAGCGTGAACAAGGCCGGTGCCCTCGGTTAAGCTAACGTACTCCCCGGACGGCAGGATTACATGATACTCCCTCAGCCTCCCCTGGAGGTCTACTAGATCCTCGAGGGGGTGCCTGTACCTCAACCCGACTAGCTTATCGCCGGTGAACTCCTCCAGGATCTCGTAGTCCTCCACGCCCGCTAACCCCATGACATCCCCCAGCCTCGACTTAGCGAGTATCCAGACCTCGTCTCCAACCCTGGCCTTCACGTAGACGCCCTTCGGGTTAACCATGATGAAAGTGTTGGCTGGGAGGGTCCATGGTGTGGTAGTCCAGATTAACACGTAGGTTTTCTCGAAGCCTTCGAGAGGCATCTTAACTATAATGCTTGGGCTGGTTAAATCATGGTATTCAACCTCGTAGTCGGCTAGTGTAGTCTGGCATCTCGGACACCAGTAGACAACCCTGTACTCCTTGTCGAGCAACCCCATCTCGCTGGCTCTCTTGATCAGCCACCACGCGGACTCGATATACTTGTTGTCCAACGTGTAGTAAGGGCTCTCCCAGTCCATTGCCACGCCCAGCTCTTTAAACCACTTTGTCATAGACTCAGCGTTAGACAGGGCGAGCCTTCTACACTCCTCTACAAACCTCGCAACCCCGATCTTCTCCTCAATCTCCCTCTTACTCTTCAAGCCCAGCTTCTGCTCGACTTTAACCTCTATTGGCAGGCCATGGCAGTCATAGCCAGGCTTGTCGAATACGTTGAAGCCCCTCATCCTCTTGAATCGAAGGATAGAGTCCTTCAAACTCTTATTCCACGCCGTCCCTATATGGGGGACGTCCCCCGAGGGATATGGTGGACCATCTATGAATATAAATCTCCTGCTTGCTCCAAGAGATTTTGCCTTAATCTTCTCGTATATCCTATTGTTAGCCCAGTAGTCTTTAACATATTTCTCGACAAGCCTCCAGTCGTACTGCCCTGAAAGCCTCCCTGGGACAGGCAAATAGCCCCACCAACCTGGTGAGAGAGGTGAACAGCTGGCTCCTAGGCATCGGTCAATGAGAGTTAATCAAGCGTCATCCGCTTTTAAAAATAACCCGTTTTAATTTGAGGGTGGTGGTTTATTGCTCGAGGAGCTGGTTTTGAAGGTTGTCAGAGAGTACAAGCCTGCCCGTAGTATACTTCACTCGATAATCTACTTGAAGAACGGGGTTCTCCTCAAGGATTGGACTCTGGCCTTAACAGGTGTGTACAGCGAGAGGCTTGATAGTATACTCGACGAGCTCATACAAGAGGGTTCCATCAAAGTATGCAAAGACGGGAGGTTGACAGTGGACGAGTGCCCACGAGAGGGCAGCGATTTAAGCGGTTTGGTCGACGAGGCCGTTAAAAAGTTTCTGGCATCCCACCCGGCAAAAGGGCTATAACGCCTCTAATCATAGCAGAACAAAATTAAAACATTTGAAATGCGTGCTTCAAAATACATTTTCACTAAGGATACTGAGAAAACACGTTGGGTGAAATTTGCTTCTGAAAACCACGAGACCAGGGGGCGGCGGAAAAGACAAAAGTTTTTATATAATTAGGAAACTGAATCTCGGGAGAAATTGAATGGAAAGACTTTAGTGGTTTTCTCCTACTTTTCCAATTTCAATAAAATTCAACCTAATTTGATCGGCGGGAAAGCAGGAATCAAACCCCAGCAGATCTACGAAGACGAAAGGCCAACGGATTCCTAGTCATGGAACCGCGTGAGAAAACTGTCTTACACTGCATGCAAAGATTTAAATAAAAGTCTTTTCTAATATTTTATAGAGTGATGATAGACGGGCATTAAAAACTGGTGGCAATCGTTTCCCTCCTTGTGACACTTTTTGTAATAATACCTATACTGTGGGAAGTCTTTGCTTTATATTTCATCTTCCTTATTTTCTTCTTTCTGCCGTTTTCAATACTTGCTCTCGCAATAATAGGTATAATTATAGGTGAAATACGCCCGGGCTCGGGTTCTTCAAATCATCATGGGACATACGATCGGACACCGCCAGAAAGTATAGATAGAACACCAGTGGATGAGTACCATGAGAAGCTGGAGAGAGTAAGGCGGGTTGAAGAGTTGAGAAAATGGGAGAATGAACGCTACCAGGACGCTTGAGGAGTGTCGGGCGTACTACCGTTGCGTAATGTTTTCTACCGGTCTATACTAAAAAATTTTGTTCTATAGGCTATAATACTTAAATCCCCTCTTTTAGGATGCTATCTATAGCAATGAATTCTATTATTTGTTTCATGATTAAAAACAGCGGACTTCACATACCAAATTCACGGCACACCTGGTAGAGCTTCTCAGATACATCGGTTATGCAAAAGTAGATTCACATCCTTGCCTAGCCAAAGGTGAACTCTTAAGGGTTTCCCGAGGTAATCATCTGTAAATAGGTGTAGATGGTTGTGAATACATTTACTGCCTCGGGGTTCCTTGATCACGTTCGGGTTTTCACTGAATCACTGCCCGGGCTATCAGGCATCCACATAAACCAAAAGTCCCTCAACCGCGTTGAAAACAATAGCCAAGACCCAAAGCTCATCATCCACAACCAAGCCCATGTAAAAAGCTAGTAAACTTAACCCAATTCATAACTAATCGCAAGCAATTATAGATCAGTCACAAGCTGTACGCCAGTCCACAGGCGTAGTGTGAAATGATCATGTATTGTGAGGGGGCGGGCTGAGTTGGCTTCTTGGTCCTAAGCCTATTGGCAGAGGGAACACTTTGAATTTCTAGAGAGCTGTAATCTATGGTCTATTTCGAGCTAACTCACTCGTCTTCAAGGTCTCCACATATTCCTTCGCTTTCATCCCCAGCTTCTCATCATATGTCTCAGGGATAAACTTGACTTCATAAGCGTAGTATAGGTAAAATCCATCATACACTTAGAGACCTTCTTTCACTGCGAGTTCAAATACCTCCTTCTCGTATCCACTTATGCTAGCTTTGAAAGCTCTCTGGCCTTCTCCTCGAGCTCGGTTGGCAAATGCTTTTTAACCTCCTCCTCAAGAGCCTTCCCTGTCACAGGGCCTGGTTTAATACCTCAATTATCCAGCAATTCTTTCAACCAAATAGGTATCTTATCTGAAACAGCAACGTAGCCCAACCGCAACCCCTTAATCTTTAGATAAGTAAGCCCACACAAGGTTTACATTATTAGAGTCTGCTTTAATGAGTATTTCTCTCCCAAATATAGGAGCTTATTCTCAAGGCCGCCCCAGCTGGTACTGGTCGTAGTAGCGTGATAAGCCTGAAGAATTTGGGTTATCTAAGAGTGATTATTTTATTTTCAAAACGACGTAGGAGACGATAGTTTCCAATCTTTGATGCATTCCAGCGATTAAGGGAGGAGACCCTGGAAGGTGATTCTCGCTGGAATACGGGTTCGATACCAGTGATAATACGGTTTGTTTAAGCTGGGTAATACACCTCCACAGGCCCTAGCTTGTCTCAGGTGCCTCGGAGGTCCCGGTTTTAACGAGGTCGTTTATTACGTTTGCAACTATCTCCCTGGCCTCCCCGATCTCGCTTTCCTCCAGCATCTTATATTTAGATCGGTCGAGGTATACTGAGACCATTGCCTCAGGCACTAAGCCGTGTCTTTGAGCGAAACTGCTTAGGCTTACCTCCTTATAGTCGAGTACTTTGGAGTCTTTGACTACTACCACCAGCAGGTTTTTCACTATTTCACTACCAGCCGATGGGAAAACGTCTATTTTGTTGTAGAGCGTCAGGACATCATCCTCCGACAGTTGCAGGTTGCTGAACCTCGAGTTTAATTCAGCGACGATCTCACTCCTTATCTTATTCTTAACCTCCCTGCTGAACCTCGGCGAGAACAATACCCTCGCGTCCTCCAGTTTCAGGGTCTCCCTGTCGAGTAGCTTCCAAACAGGCTTCCTCGTGACAAAGAGACTCTCCAACGCTTTCCTCCCGAACTCTTTATCCTCGCACTCGAGGTCGCCACCTTTCCCCATCGCTAGAGAGTGGAGTAGCCCGTAGACGTTGAAATCGTTTAACACAACGTAGCTGGACCACTCCCCCTTGCTGAACATGTCCTGAAGGATCCCGGTGATCCTGCTTCTAATACACTTCAACAATCTCCCTATAGTCTCGACGAAAGCTATGTTAACATGGTGGAAGTAGACGTTCTTGTACATGAGCTTCCTAGCCTCCAGCAATCTAACGAGGTCGTCCACCGCTTTACCCGATATAGAGGGAGCCAGCAATCCGTGGTAGTCGACTATGAAAGTGTTCCTTAAAACCCACTCCTCGTTTATCTCGCCGATCGCTAGGCCAGTGTAGTACGCATCCCTCTTAAGGTAATCTATTATATCGCTTGTATAGATGTAGTCTCTGACAATAAGCCTTATAATAGTGCTCAAAGCCTTCTCCGGCCTAGGTATGAAGAAGTCGTCTAAGCTAAGCGTGTTATTCCTGGCTAGATCAGTGTATTCTCTCATACCGAAAGGTGGTTTCATACCCTCATCCAATATGCTCAACACGTATTCCGCGTCAACACCCAGGGTCTTGGAGCTAGATTTCAAAGCCTCATCAATCCGCTTCCTCAGGTAGTCCCTATAGATGAGGTAGCCTACAACCTCGTGATTTCCAACAGTGAGAGGCAGAAAATCCCTTGTCTTATACACGTATTCGTCGAATGCATGGCTGAAAGGCCCATGCCCTATATCGTGTAGCAAGCCTAGGAGCCTCGCCGCCAGTGACAATTCTTTCAGCCGCGATGTCAGCTCGGTGAAGTGCTTTGAACCAGAAAGGAAGTCCAAGCTACCTTTCACCAGGTAAGTCACATACTTGTAGGATACATGCATCACCCCTAGGCTATGGCTGAACCTGGTATGCGTTGCACTAGGGTAGACGAAGTGGGCCATCTGGAGTTGAAGGATATACCTTAACCTCTGGATAGGCCAGCTATCGATTACAGCGTCCTCCATCCCCTTAATGTAGTCTATATAGCTGTATATCACATCTCTAACCTGGGCGTTGAATGGTAGCATCCAGGGGAACAAGTTTGATTTAGCCGTCAACTCGATCACTACGAGTACTATTTTCCTTTGATAGAATGATACCAGCGATCTTAATAAATATTACTATTGCCCTCTCTCCCTCAAGCGGTCGATTAAAGGCTTGTAAGGGGACTCCAGGAAGAAACCGTTCTTGCACACAGGGCAGATAACTAGTATGGGCCGAGACCTTTCCTCGGGTATAGTCTTGGAGTCCGCGATATAGAGGACGGATTCATACATGTAGTAGAAGTCCCCAGGCTTACCCTTGAAACCGCAATAGGGGCATGTGATCTCCATGATCCAACCATTTTATTCCTCGGTATAGCTGTTTTAAATATCTTTGTTAGAAATACTGCTTCAAAGATTCAATATGGTAACAGAAAAGTTTATAAACCAAACCAGGAAATAAATAATACCAGGTGGAGGAAATGCCTGGTACAATCCCGTTAATTGGAGAAAAATTCCCTGAAATGACCGTCATGACTACCCACGGCCCCAAGAAGCTACCCGACGACTACAAAGGCAAATACCTCGTTATCTTCAGCCACCCAGCAGACTTCACACCAGTATGCACTACAGAGTTCATAGGTTTTGCTGTCAGATACGAGGACTTCAAGAAGCTGAACACAGAGCTACTGGGGCTCAGCGTCGACAGCACGTTCTCCCACATCAAGTGGGTGGAGTGGATTAAGGAGAAGTTTGGTGTCGAAATACCGTTCCCAATCATAGCGGATCCCACAGGCGAGGTTGCGAGGAAGCTGGGCTTCCTCCACGCCGAGTCCGCTACGTCAACGGTTAGAGCCGTGATAATCGTAGATGACAGGGGCATTGTCAGGGCAATATTGTACTACCCCCAGGAGACAGGGAGGAACCTAGATGAGATACTAAGGTTGGTGAAGGCGCTCCAAGTAAACGATAAATATGGGAGTGCTCTACCAGCCAACTGGCCTAACAACGCTCTTATAGGAGACGCGTTAATTGTACCACCAGCCAGCACCGTTCAGGACGCGGCTGAGAGATTGAAGAAGTACAAGTGCTTCGACTGGTGGTTCTGCTACGAGGAGGGGAAGATCCCAGAGGAGGAAGTATCCATAGTTAGGTCGTGGCTTGAGAGAGCTGCAAAGTCGTGGAAGCTTTCTATAGCCAAGTAGGCATGTGAAATCTTTTTTCCTAGTTTTCCCATTAATCCCTCATTATACCCATATATATGATTATTATCTGTTTATATAAACGTTTATATACCGTTCCCACTGATTTTATCCAGGGGTGCGACCGTTGAAAATAACAGTAGCGCAGATAGGGCTACTCCTAATAGGGTTGGTGATAGGGTTCCCACTAGGATATTTAGTAAGCAATTTTTCAACACCCTCCCAGACTAGTAGTTCTCCGGCAAGCCAGGGGAAGGAGTACCTGATAGGTGTAACACTCCCGTTATCCGGCGAGCTGTCGTCTATCGGTAAAATATGGGAGAAAGTAGTATACCTAGCCTTCGACGACTTGAACAACGAGGTCAAGGCTTACGGCTTCAACGTCACCTTCAAGCCCGTGATACTCGACGATGGAACCCAAGATGATAAAGCCCTGGCTAACGTACAGAGTTTCGCCCAGATGGGTATCAAAGTCGTGATAGGCCCTGCGGCTAGTTCACAGGTTAAAGCCGTTAAAGCATTCGCGGATGCAAACCATATCGTGATTATCTCGCCTTCGTCAACGGCGCCTACTCTCGCCATACCTAACGACTTTATATTTAGGACTGTGGGCAGCGATGCAAAGCAGGCTAAAGCCCTCGCTACCCTAGCATACAGCCAGGGAGCCAGGACTGTAGTCGTCTTCCACCGTAACGACGAGTATGGCAACGCGTTCGCCAGCTTCTTCGCTAATTACTTCACCCAGCTCAATGGGACTAAAGTATACGACTTACCCTACCAGACGGGTCTAAGCGATTACACCTCCGAGGTCAACGCCCTGGCCTCTAAAGTACAGTCAACGGGAGCGGATGCGGTCGTCTTAATAGCGTTCGACACCGACGCCGCCAACATACTGGCGCATGCGGCTTCAAGCAATGTTCTATCGAGCGTCCGCTGGTTCTTATCCGAAGGCCCGCATGGCGCCCAAGAACTGCTATCCCCGACAATAGGGGGGTTCGCGCAGAAAGTCAAGCTACTAGGTACCAGACCCCTCTTCACCCACAACCCGCTTTACGATGAGTTCGCCAGCAAGCTGAAGGAGAAGTATGGAGTTGAGCCAACAGTCTTCTGCGACAACCTGTACGACGCCATCCAGCTAGCCGGCTGGGCTATACTCAGAGCTGGAAGCTATGACGGTGATGCCATCAGGAGCGCCTTAGTCGAGGTTGCGAAACACTACTACGGCCCAAGCGGTTGGGCAATGTTCGACGAGAATGGGGACAAGGCAAACCAGGATTACGGCGTGTGGGCTATAGTCCAGTCCGGCCAAGGCTACCAGTTCATGGATGTAGGCATGATCCAGGGTGACACAGTAATATTCACCACGACGCCGTACAAGTGATGAATAATGCTGATAACCCAAGATTTAATTAGTTTTTTCCTTTTCTCTCTCCTCTACCTCACGATCTCTATACCGCTTGTCGTTGCTTACCGTGTGACAAAAGTGATAAACTTCACGGTGGCAACGTACATTGCCTACGGGGCTTACACCGGTGTGATGCTGGACTACTACTTGAGGGGGTCCATTGGGGGTAACTACCTCTTTGCCACTGCGGTAGCCTCCTTCATTATAGTAGGGGCGATAGGATACCTCTCAAACCTACTTGTTTTCAAACCCCTTTCAAACAAGAGAGTTAAACCCGATGTTTTGATGATCGCCTCCATGGGCTTGTGGATCGTATTCAAATACATCCTGTATGTAATATCGGATATAGCCGGCTACTTCTGGAAGACAAATCTCGTATCTTACGGTCAAATAAATTACAACGATGTTGCGAGCCTGGCAAGCGGGTTTGGTTTAAGCAGTGTTCAAGAAAGCTACATAGTTTTCCCTCTTGTAGCTGGGGTATCGATTACACTCTTCCTTTTAATGCTCGGCAAGACGAGGGTGGGTAGAGCAATATTGGCGGTGGCAGACAATCCAACTCTGGCCTCCCTCTCGGGAGTGTCTGTGAGCCGTGTGGAGAACTTAACCTGGTTCATCACCTCAGGATTGATCTCACTATCGGGCGTTATGTGGACATCCTACAGTGGGGCTATCACGCCGGAGATAGGCGACTCCCTAATACTCCAAGCTTTCACGATAGCTTTCATAGGGGGCTTAACCTCTATCAAACGCACTGCTGCAGGCTCATTCCTGATCAGCGGGGTCGAGAACTTCGGCACAGACTTCCTCAGCACTTACCTAGGTGTGCCCGCCAGCATCAAGCCAATGCTAACCTTCAC
>Ga0209739_100425_pt1 | contig 17256 bp, 14 predicted proteins | sample JossMetagenome_2_FD_184729 | JGI IMG/M metagenome (GOLD analysis project Ga0209739, IMG submission 184729) | Hot spring sediment microbial communities from Joseph's Coat, Yellowstone National Park, USA - JC3_ASED (SPAdes) (version 3) | ecosystem: Environmental > Aquatic > Thermal springs > Hot...
TCGTCGCTGACTCAACGTCCACTAGGTCGCCGCCACCCGGGTCGCCTATATCCATGAGCCTAAACTTCTCCCCGTACCCTGTGGAACCCCTGTAGTTGGGCGCCACCACGTTGAAGCCGAGGGCGACAGGGGCGGCTATAAGCGGGCTCCACACATCAGCTGTCTCAGCCCACGGGCCCCCGTGGACGTAGACAAGGGCGACCCCCCTCGGCCTAGCCGACTTGAAGACGAATGTAGGCACCTCCACCCCGTCCGGCGACTTAACCCTCGCGAACTCCACCTCCCCCAGCCTACTCTCAACGTCGCCCGGCAGCGCTGGGGCGAGGACCTCCCTGCTCTCCCCGCTCTCGTAAACGTATATGCTAGCCGGCTTCCTCAGGCTAGTGTGGGTGTAGTATATCCTGCCCTCAAACGGGTAAGCGTTCAACACGGTTCCAGGCGGCGTTGGTATGAGCCTCCCCCCTATGAAGAGCCTCGACCTCCCATCCTTCTTCCCAACCACGTAGAGCTCTCCGTTGAAGTCCCTGTAGTACAAGTGCTCAACGGGCTTGAACTCCCTGTAGTCGCCGCCGAGGTCGATCCTTGTGAAAACGCCTTCCCCGGGGTCGTATAGCGCAAGCTCTTTTACGTCCCCCGAGTAGGCGTCTGTCTCGAAGACAACCTTACCCTCCCCGTTGACTATAGGGTTCGAGTTAACGCTCCCCTCCCTAGGGGTTACAACTTTCAACTCGCCTTCTTTTAGGTCGTAGATGAATATCTCGCTCGACCTAGGGTTGCCCCTCAGGTTCCCTGAGCCGACTATAAGCCTCCCGTCGAAGAAGGATACGTGAGCGTAGGAGCTCATGTTAGCCAGCTCCTCCACACCCTTAGCACCAGCCTTGTACAAGCTGATCTTCTCCCTGGACGCCCCCGCGAACGCTATCTCAGCACCGGTGTCCCAGAACCCGAGGATCCTCACGGGCTCCATGTCCTCCAAAACCACCTCCTCGCCGCTTGCCAAGTCCACGAAGCCTATCACCTGGAGCTCCCTCCCACCACCCATGTCGCGGGTGAAGGGTACACGCCTGCCGTCGAGGCTTACCTCCCCCGCCCAGTGGACTACGCTGGTTGAAAGCCTCCTCCTCTCACCACTCCCCGGCTCGTAGATCCAGATAGAGTTGAAACCCCCCTCCATAGTCTGGTACACGAGCCTACCCCTGTAGTCCACACCCAGCAGGCGGTAGGTGGGTGTAAGGACAATTGATTCGACCAGCCTCGCGATCTCACCCAGCCTCAAGGAAGCCACCGGGCATAAATATGGGGGATTTAGCATATAAACATGTACATACAACAAGGCTTCAATTTAAAACTCGCTCCCCAGATTGAGTTTACACTCCTCCTAGTAGAAGCTGAAACAACACCCCGTGGAGAGCATAATCTCGGCTCCCCGAGAACCTGGCAACCGTTACCCCAATATCTCTTCCCACTTTGTAGCACCCTCCAGTAGAACTTGTAGGTTCACCACAACGATTCTCCACAAACCACAATGGAAGCGGGTCATGGTAGAACCAACCCAAGGGCACCTGCGAGACCGCTCCTCTCGATTAATTTGGCGTGTCGGGTCGCGTGATCAAACCCGGGAGGATAAGACTCGTGGAGGAGTCGGGGGCTCCCGCCTGCTTAGAGCCCACGGTTAGACTCCGACTTTGCTCCTCGGCATTAAAAATATTATGTATAATTGCGAATCACATACGGATGTTAGAGGGATCTTCTACGTGCCCTTGGATAAGAGTGTAGTGGAGTCGAGGATTAACGAGGTATATGAGGCTATAAGCGAGTTGAAGCGGCTTGCCTCCAGGAGATTCGAGGAGATGAATGTTGACGAGAGGTATTCTATGAGGTACAATGTGATCGTCCTCGTTGAATCCCTGGCATCTCTCTGCCTCTACCTCGCCCTGGACTACTATGGGTTGAGGCCGGAGTCTTACTCCGAGTGCTTCAGGGAGGTTTCAAGCAGGCTTGGCTTGGGTTGCGCAAGGGACTTGGAGGCGATGGCACGGTTGAGGAACCTTCTCGTCCACAGGTACTGGGCGGTTAGAGACGATATTGTGTACGAGGGCGTCAAAAAGGATTTTAGGTGCATTGAAGAGTTTGTTTCGAGGGTCAGGGAGCTGACCTCAAAATGAACGTGAGGTATTATGAAGTAGATTTGGAGACGGTTGTCAGGGTCGCTAAGAGTGTCCTAGGGAGGTTTGAATGGGTTGAAGCAGCCGTCTTATTCGGCTCCTCTCTCAGGAGGAGTTTTGTAAGGGACGTTGACATCGGGATTATCACCGTGAGACCGGTCAGCCTCGAGGAGTTGAACGAGGCGGCCTCGCAGCTGGAGAAGGAGCTTAAAATCCCCGTAGACCTAATCCCGCTTGAGCTAGCACCACCCTTACTCAGGTTGAAAGCGTTAAGCGAGGGGGTGAAACTCGTAAACAAAAACCCGAGACGCTTCCACAACACGCTCTCAGAGGCGTTCATGGAGTTAAACGATCTTAAAACTACTGTGGATAACTTATCAAAACACAATCACTCCTAGTCGCATGTCGCACTCTGTATTTTAATGATCAAATCAAACACGCAAAATGTAACATTGTTTAATGAATTTCCGATCGAAGCACAAACAGCATGGATTATTTTCCCCATCAATAGCTCCCAGAGGTTATATGAGTGGAGAGTTGAGTAAGCGAAGTATTCACCTGGATCTTTGAGATTAGTATTTCGGGTTTCAATATTTATTAGTTAGGGTGTCCACTTTGATCAATAACCGTGTTGCCGAGAAGATTCATGTATTCAGGGTTTTCGTGGAGGAGGCCTCTAAAGCTTACATCGTGTACCCAGGGAAGAGGGGCTTACTATAATAAGTTTTTCTCGTCGCCTTTTAGTGTTATCCCCTCCTCTATTATCTTCTTTATCAACTGGTTTTTCTCGAGGAGTCTCTCGAGATCACTGGTTGATAGTATTAGGGGCTCCACGCCGGGTGCTTGGAGGAGGCACTCCTCCACAAGCTCTAGTCTCTTCAAGGGATTCCTTGGTAGATCGTCTTCCACTACTAGCAGCACGTCTATGTCGCTCCACTCGTTGAAGTCGCCTCTTGCATAGCTCCCGTATACAAGTGCGAGGGCTAGCTTTACCCTACCCTCCACGCATTCAATAAACCGCCGGGCAGTATTAAGGGCCCTCTCCCGCTCTACCCTTCTTTCCTCGATAACTTTCTCCATACACCTTCAACCCATTTAACGATCACTAATGCCTTCTCCAGCGCATCGTCTGCATCGGCCTCTGTGAAGTAGTCTTCCGGGGATCCCTCGACCCATGCATCAGGGTACCTCGTGGGTATATAATACTTATCTAGTGTCGCGCACGCTTGCTTAACACTTGCTGGAGCCTCCGCTCCCAGCTCTTCCTCCAAGCGGTGAAGTAGGTGTACAAGGGCGTGCCCCGGCCTCGGCCTCCCAATCCCCCAGAGCAGGGCCTTTAGTGCTTTCTCTGATGCCTGGTGTGACTTGAAACAAGCCCAGTTGTAGAACCCGTTTTCCCGATCCCTCTTAGCAGACTCCAGCGTCTTATACACGCTCTTCATCCACCTTTCATACTCCTGGGCATCCAAGATCACCAAGCCTAGTACACCCATTCCAGTATCCACTATTCAACTATCCCTGTTTAAATAGGAATGCTGGTTCACCGTATGTTCGCCCCTGACAAGCCCGGGGCCTTTTCATGCGAGGTTGAATGGATATTGCTACACTTGTTCAACCCCTTGTATTGTCCCTGGGGTTTCAACAACACATAGTCACTGAACCTAGCCGCCGTCATTGTCCCACCCTCTACTTCAACAAGCTCACCACTTCGACTACCCGTACTCCTAGTACTTCTATTGCCTCCTCTACGAATCTACGGGATTCCCCGAAGGATTCTCTCCCCGAGTACATCATCACTGCGTCTACATTGTATGGTTTCGCGAGCTTCACAGCCTTGTTTAGCGATTTCTATCACACCCAGGGTAGTCTGAGTCTCTAGTCGCATCTATAATCCCCCCTCAAGCCTCCTCGCAACCATATTACGCGCTCCACCTCCTAATCGACTCACTAATAGAACACTCGCCATTCACGGCCGGTAGCTGTCAGCAAAATGAGCAAAGAAAAACCCGCAGTGCTGATGTCTCTACAGGAAATATTTATCGAGTCCCTAAATGAGAGAAGAACGATGAGAGAAGAACGAGTAGTAATGATATACTTGAGAGACTAGAGCGAGATAGGTTAGTCGTCGTCGACTTGAGTTCTGTGAGGCAGGAGGAGAGAAGATATCTTGTGGCATTAGTTCTACGGAGGATTTGGAGCTACATAGATGAAAGGAAGCAGCCCGTGAACACGCTCGTGGTGGTCGATGAAGCACACAACTATGCGTGTGACCAGGGTTGCTGGCCATCGAATGAGCTTACTGAGAGGACTGCTAGGGAGGGTAGGAAGTGGGGTTTGGGGCTGGTACTGGCTAGTCAGAGGATAATAGACTTCAGTCCTGATGTGAGGAATAACATTAACACATTCTTCTTCAGTAAGCTCCAGACGCCTGGAGACCTAGATAACTTGAAGGGGGTCCTCGACCTCGGCGGTATAGACTACGAGGACATAGCGATCTTGGCAACTAGGGAGTTCTACTTCGCGGGGCTCGGCAACCCGCTGAAGTACCACTTGTTCTCGCATACCTAATACTACATGGTAATCTTCACTCAAGCTCCTATATTTTACTCAGCCTAGGCTTTTCCAAGCTATAGTCACACTCAGTCTACATTAGATACTACTCTAATATTGCCCGAAGATTGCCCATATCGTATTGTTCGATCTATTCAACTAAGCCGCATGTTTATCTTTGTCTTCTAACTGGTGCTCTACTAGTTCTTTCTCAAGGAAGTTTGCTACGCCCCTGCAGACTACCGCCTTGGTATTTAGATGGAAGAGCTTCAATAGTTTGTCTCTCTCGACGAGGGTGTGCGGGTCAATGTCGTAGTAGTTGAATTGCGCGTCGAATAGAGATATATGGCATCCTCTCAGGCGTAGTATTATAAATGCCTTATACATCAGGGCCTTCTGCCTAGGATTCTCGATTGGATTATCTTCAACCCAGAATCTTACTTCTATATTACTCCCATTCATGGCGGCGAGGGACTTTAGCTCGTTTATTTCTCCCATACACGTTTTTACGGTCTTCTCTAGTTTTCCAATAATGCTATCTAATTTGTCTTGCGTGAAGACAACTGTGAAATACCTCAATAGTCCCTTGACGTCTAGTCTAAAGAAGTAGTCGTCGAGCACGTGTTTTTGGTTTTCAAAGCACATCTTGTACATTTGAGCTAGTTTAAACTCTACTATGTCTGCGAGAGCGTCTACGTCGTAAAGGTAGTACAGTTTACCTTTTCTAATTGCCTCGTTGATTACTTCATAGAGTTTGTTCCTCTCGATCTTTGATATACCCAGTTCTTCTAATATTCTGCGCTTTAGCTCGCGGGCCCCCGCGAGGCTCCATAATGTAGTAGCAATATAGTACTCGAGGAAAAAGCTGGGCTCACTTATCTCTACACCCCACCGGTGTCTCCACATCTCTTTGATGGCCTCTATAAGCTCTCTTGATCTAGAGAGTTCTTCGATGGCTCTAACGAAGTTGTAGCTCTCAGGTCTTCTCCCGTAAATGAGGAGTGGGAGAGAGGGTTCAGCCGATAACTGTTCCTCCACTTTTGCTACCATGTCTACCACATGATCAACTGTGGTCTTACCCGTGAGGTCAATATTAGTTAGTATGTAGCTCACATCTACCCCCTCCTCGTAAAGCCTCCACAAGACCTCTTCGAGGTTGTCATACTCATATGTCCCAGGTGTGAGGACTAACACAAGGTGTTTTAGTTTCTCAGGACTACCAATCCTAATGAGTCTACCTATACGCTGGTAAAACCTCAGAGGGCTCTTTACAATGTCGAGCATTACGAGGAGCCAAGCCTCTGGTAGATCGATACCTTCTTCGCCAACCCTAGTGGAAACCAACAATAAGACCTTACCCTTGCTCAGCCTGTCAACCAGGTCTAGTCGTTCCTCTCTACTCATATTGCCTGTTAAGACTTCAATGGCCCCACTAGACGCCTGCCTCTCAACAGCCTCGTAGGCTTCATACGCTGTTGCCTTCCTCGTGGTGTAGGCAATGCTCAGCCTCCCCAGCCGGCCGAGCGCATCATACGTCTCTAACACGTGTAGTAGAGTCCTGACTTTGTGAGAGTACTTTGGACTCCTACATAATCCCCCGGGCCAGGCTTCCCCGGTTAGTTTTCTCCCTATTATTCTTTCGCTGCTCTCGCAGAACGCTTTTCTCCCGTAACTTACGAGTGTCCTCAATAAGAACGCGTTGAGTTGCTCTTGAATTAGGAGGTCGTTTCTCATCAACTTGTGATACACTTCCTCCTCGTCCTCATCGAACTCGGAGTCGTAGATGTCTACGACGGCTAGAGGCGGCTGGAAATCCGGGTCTATTTCCTTGAGTTTCTTGAAGTCGTAGTGCAACAGCTTTAATGAGCCGAGGATCTCTATGTAGTCAAGCCCGGAGAGGAGTTTATCGCTGGGTAGTAGCGCGGTAAAACCAATTACGAGTTTCGGTCTAAGCGTCTTAATTAGTTCTCTATAATACTTGTTCCCGAAAGCGTGGTGTACCTCGTCAATAATGATGAAGTTGAAGCTGGTGGTCTCGGGCAGGGTGCTAGCGCACTTTAGTGATGTCTGAGGAGTAGAGATAACTATTCTCTTCGTGGAATTAAGGAAGTCATCGCATCTGCCCTCATACTCCTTCCCAACAATTTCACCAAACACGACCGACCACTGCTTCCTGTACATCTGGTCGCATAGAAACCTAACGGGCTCGAGAACCAAGACCCTGTTAAACCCCTGGTTAACGGCGTGGAATGCAATAAGCTCCTCTATCAGGGTCTTACCACTACCTGTAGGCATTGATACCACAATGAAATTATGGCTCTTTAAAGCCCCGAGGATCTCTTTGGCAACATAAAGCTGGTATTTCTTCAACCGGAGAGGCCTACCCCAAATCTTTGAGCTCATCTTTTCCAGGTGTTCATTAAATTTGTTAGTAAAATCAAGCTCATCTTCAATACTCTTCGACATGTGGAAGTCTCCGGTTAATTTCATGACCTAGGTGGAATATAATTTTTGTAGCTGTCAGGGAGAAGCACTTGCTATAATGGGGCTCTGCAGTCTTAATAATACTTTGAACTCGCCGATATTGGTATTGAACTCTATGTGAAGTACACTCTCGATAGTAGGTAGTTGTGATTTATTGTTTGTAGACGCGGGTTACGTCAACCCAGATCCATTCCTACTCATGAGACCTAACGTAAAGCCATGAATTAGCTTGGAGAAGCATGTTCTTCTAAAAATTTCGCCAGTCTGATTCCGCTTCATCACTATAAGAAGGTTTTACGGATTTCGCTACCACCCTCGGCTGGTAGGAATAAGATTAATATCTCGAACTCATTGACTCTACAACTTCACCAAAGTTTTTGCTTTTTTTTTGTTACTCAACTCGTTAAACCCAAGCTCTTCTAGGGGTTGTACAGCTGTTGATACCAGGACGACAGTCTTCACCGCTCCTCACTTCTAGCTAGCGGTGATTTTTCCTTCAATAGGATTAACGGTGGAATAGATACACTAGTCGTATTTTGGAAAAATTCTTCCAATAGGGCTTCTTCATGCTCTTTGAAGACGTCTCTTTATAATCCTTCTAAGGCGCCACAAATATACGTAGTGATTCTAGGATCGCACTATTGGTCGAAGAAGAGTAACTCTAAGGTTCACAATCTAATAAATCGTTTCAGTAAAATTCGATTACTTTTCGTATAGTCTTAAAGGGTTGCCTCAAAAAGCTTTTTCAAGAACTCCACTATTCGGGGTTCATAAAGGGTAATAAAAATAAAAATTTATATTTTCCTGCATCAGTTAATTATATGGTGGAAGCGTGGGTTATAGCTCTGGGCGTGGATCACAAGAGACTTCTATCCTAAAGTTTAATCCGAGCTCGCTTGAAACCGAGAAGCTTCTTGTTGATGAAATCGAGAAAATCCTTAGATTGAGTAAAAAAGACGAGGAAGCCGACAGATTTATTGGGAAAACAAGTAGCACAGCTTATAGAAGAGTTCATGAAATCGTAACCTCGGGATTGGACAAGTTAATCGATTCCAAAACAAGGGATCCCACTATACTAACTGACTTAGTTAGGGCACTAATTCAAGTTCGATACCAGGCTTCGAGACACCAGATTTCGAGTAACCTAGCGGACTACCTCGATAAAATTCTTAGTGAAGTTATCAGAGCTGTTAAGAATGCTGGGACTGACGAGGAGTGGGAGAAAGCCAAGAAACTCGCATTTAACGCGAGGCTTATTCTAGATGCTATCATAGTTCTAGTCACCACCAAACGTCGTTGAGGTGTTCACATGTCAGCCCCCGCCTACTTCCAGCGTCATTTAAAGGCTTTCCTCAAGATTGGCGTTGAGTTTGAGAATAAGACAGGCCTATTGATCAGAGCTTCTCTGCCAATTCACGCATACAGGATAGGGGCAGCTGATCAATACCCGATGACAACAATGAGGTATTACACTAAGAGGAAAGAATGGCTTGAAGTTCCTTATATCCCTGGCTCAAGCTTCAAGGGCAGGATGAGAAGCTTACTAGAACTTGCTTTGAAGAAAAAGCTGTACACAACTGATAAGAAGATCTGGCAACACGTCAGGAACCTCAGCGCTATGAGCCTCGACGATTTCTTGGAGGATGTATTGAATAGATGTGTGGTTGACGAGCTTTTCGGCTATGCGGGCGTTCAATACGCCCAAATTGCCGAGAAAGCTGAGAAGGAAAAGAAAGCCGTTGACCTCAACCAGTTGTTCGGCACGCTAGCTGTTACAAGGCTCCTTGTCGACGACTTCTATCCAACCGAAGAATACGTTGAGCAAATTAACGCTAAATTTGTTTCAGACTTTCTGGAAGATAAGTCTGAGAATAGGATCGATAGGATTACTTCGGCCGCTGACCCAAGAGATATTGTACGCGTCAAGCCTGGCGTCAGGTTTGTAGGAAGGCTGTCCTTGCTCCTATTCGATCATGACAACGAAATGGTTGAAAAGTATCTTGCCGCCATCGCTACAGGCCTTAAGTTGGTTGAGGAAACATATCTCGGAGCCTCGGGTAGTAGGGGTTATGGCCGGGTTAGCTTTAAAAAGATAGATGTATCCTTGGAGAAGGTCATAGTAGAAGGGGAGACTCCGAAGCTCGTGGAGGTTCCTGAAGTCAAGAAGAGCTATGGGAGCGTCGACGAGTTTGAGAAGGATGTCAAGGATCTAGCAAACCTCGTGAGGAAAGCAGTCTTCACCTAGCAGGGTTTACAGGTATGGCATATATTGGAGTAGCAACGCTGTCCTTCGAGAAGGGGTATCATGTTGGGTGGAGAGAGGCTAGGAGGATAATAGATCACACCACACTCCTCAGGGCCCTCCTACACGTAGCCCACTTAACAGGCTCAGGGGAATGCGCTGAGAAGCTACTTAAAGGCGGGCTAGAGGCCTCAGCACTGCTACCAGCACTACCTGCCGGCAAAGAGGTTAGACTACTAGCCCCCTTCCCCGGGATACCATGCCTCGGTAAAGCCGCGAGGATAAGAGGTCTATACCTGACTATCACAACGCTCAGAGAGCTTCTCGCCTATATATCCCAGTGCCTTCAAAGAGGCGGTACCCCGGTGGCACGTGAGTCGAAGCTGGGTAGCGTCATCGTTGATTGCACAGGAGCACCTGCCCAGTCCCTCGAGCTAGCCAGGTCGGGGTCCTTAGCCTGTTTCAACGATGAATGTGAGGCCCTCGCTCCCTACGCCTTAGAGGAACTTTACGTGATGGTTGCCGAGTACAGGAATAGAATTGACAGGATGAGCGGCGCAGCCGATCTATTTGAGACATACGGATACAAACCTCTCACACCTCACTGGCTTGTGCTCAGGGGGGATAGGGATGCTGTTGAATGCGGTTTCGCTCTCCTCGAGATCCTCCAGAGGTTCGGCCTTGGCGGGTTAAGGAGTAGGGGCTGGGGTAGGTTCAAGCTGAGTAGGGAGGTGGGTATTAACCCCGGCGACCACGAGGTTCTAGCGACATCCAGCGGCTGGAGGCGTGGGGTAAATTATACTCTCGGCCTTATGACGCCCGGGAAGTGGGTTGACTTGGAGAGGACGTTTGCTACTAGAGAAGTTGTCATGGGTAGATCCGGGCCCTCCAACAACGAGTATAAACTCCCTGTAGTCTACGCAATGGATGTTGGTAGCATAGTTTCAGCAAGGGAGATCCCGTCACCAAGAGTCCTAAGTCCAGCTGGCGGGGCCGTAATGATTTTCAACCCGGTGGTAGTTCATGCCTAGCGGATTAGTCACAAACAGGGTTCTGAACTTTACTCTACGCCCCCTCACACCCTTACATGTGTGGAGTGGTAGAACACTCCTCATGGGCCTTGATGTAGTTAGGAGAGGTCGGAACCTGTGCTTCGTGGACATAGAGAGGCTTCCACCGGAGATAGTTCACCAGTTATATAGTACTCCAGCCAACCAGATTCCATACGTTCTCGAGAAGTATTCTGCGCAACTTCCCTGTAGGCTTGAGGTGAAATCCACCGGTTTTCTGCCTCCCAAAGCGCAAATACTCGAGTTAAATCAGTACGTGGTTCCTGGGTCAACTCTTAAAGGATACATTAGGACAACAGTCCTCTACTTAATGCTCAAAGCAATCGGGGAAAAGGGGCTGGCCGAGGCTTTAAGACGAGGCGTTAACTTAGATGAGGAGCCGAAGAATGTGGCGCAAGGCCTCGAAGCCGAGTTCTTCAGGGGTCCCCAGCCTGGGGGGAAGGGAGGGTTTGTGGATTCGTTTCAATCCCTCTTAGTTTCAGACCCTGAGGTGGTAGTTGACCCTGGGTGTCTCGTAGTCTCGGAGATCCGTGTGGTGGAACTCCTCGGGAGAGAGCTAAAGAGGATTGCCAGCCAATACGCTCTTCTCGCCACATGCGGTGAGCTCAGGTACAGGGTGAGCGTTAGAGCCCCCGATAAAAGCGTGGTGAGCAACATTGCCCGGCCTGTCCGCGAGCACTTCAAGGATATAGAGAGGTTGCGCGTGCTAGAGGAGGTGGATCTCCTCAAGGCCCTCAGGGATTTCGGCTGCTACATCCTCTCAAAGGAGTTGGAGAGGGTGAAATTGTTCAAAGACCTAGCCGGCTATGCGCAAATGCTGGAGGACCTCCAGAGGGGGTACTGCTCGAAGCCCTCAAGTTGCGTGGTGGCGAGAATAGGGTTTTCAACCGGCTTGACCGCGAAAACCGTGCTGGGTGTTGTGAAAGAGGCTGACCCACAGCTCTACCAAGAAGTGAGGTCGTTCATGGAGAGGCAAATCCACCACACATGGGACGAGCTGACGACCAAGCTTGTTGAAACCTCGCAGGGGCTCGTCGGCCCCGGGTGGTGTGAGCTATGCGTTCATTGAACACCCGCCTCTACAAGCTCACCCTCTACGCGCTCCTCCACGATGTAGGTAAGCCAGTTCTCAGGTTTGCTAGGAGGTTTGAGATCGATAAAGCTAGATCAGAGGCTCTAGCCGAGGCAGCTAAGAACGTTGTTGAGACACAGCTCGGGGATAGAATTAGCCGGCTCGCTAGTGAAAGGCATGAAGAGATATCAAAAGCCGTGGTAGAGCGCGTGCTAGGTCTACACCTGGGCGATGAGGAGATATCCTACTTCGATGAGGTCTTGAAAAAAGCAGATGCATTAGCGGCCTCCGAGCGCGGGCTAGACCTTGCGACCCGCGGCTTCATGGAGAGCGTTCAAACAGCTCTCGCTAAGAAGGTGGAGGAAAAAGCGAGGCTCCCGTACACGTACTCACACGAGTTCACTCCCATGCTCGCACCCACATGGCTACTCTTTGAAACAGGGTATGTGGAGAGCACGGGTATCCAAGTGGTGGGTGGGGGGCAGGCTAGGTGGAGTGGCAGGGATGAGAGGAGGAATATCGCCGTGAAGATCTTCTATCCAATCAATCAGGCGGTCGAGAAAGAGAGTAGAGAGAAGCTCGTGGAATTGCTTGTAGATCTTCTCGTCAAATATAGTGGAGAACCAGTTTGGCTACCTATAAAGCCTCTTCTACCAGGTGTGATAGCTGGTTTAGAGGCGTGTGATATCGAGAATGCGATGAAGGAATCATCGTATTCAGAGGTCGTCCTCCTGCTCCTCTCGATGCTAAGGGTGGCCAGGGAGATTTATCAGGCGTCAGCTCACCCAACTAGGGGTCTTGTAGATACGGTTGAAAATATACTGCGAGCGACTTCATCCCTAGTCCCGTCCGCCGTATATTGGTCTATAGTACCCGACATCAGCCTCTACAGCCACAGCAAGCTTGTAGCCGCATTCACGTCCGCCCTGCATCTAAGTAGAGACCAAAGACTCAGGTTGCTTGTAATTGATGCCAACAACATCCAGGGGTTTATAGCAGCACCTGTTAAAGCGGCTGGAGCCTCGAGGGTCATTAGGGGCAGGAGCCTCCTATTGGAAATCTTAATGGATGCTTTGACAGAGTACGCTCTAGAGCTTTTCGGCGGTTTACCCAGGGCAAACGTAATTGTATCTGAGGGCGGGACACTCGACATTGTCGTGCCGAATATAGAGGGGTTCGAGGAGAGAGTTGCCAAGCTGAGAGACGCGGGTAGGAGGCTGGCGGGGTTGCTTGGTGGGATACTTGGGTTCACGGTCGCCTACTCGAGGCCCTTCACAATCGAGGAGGCTAACACACAGAGAGCTATAAAAACCTTGGCAGAGGGCTCTGGAGACCAAACTTTCATAAATGTATTAGAGTCCTTAGCTGAAGCTCTCGCCGTGGAGAAAGCGAGGAGTGGTGTGAGGCCTGATATAATCTTTGTGGAAGGTGTGGTAGCGGGTGACAGCGAGGTAGAGGACTTCGACTCCCTGACGGGAGAGCCTGTTCTCAAGGACAATAGTAGGGATCCATTCAAGCTCAGGGTTGGAGCTGAGTCAGCTGTATACGCTGAAAGGTTGGTGGGGCCGGGCAAGCTCTCGGAGGGCGACGTCCTCTCGACGGCCACTCACTTAAGCCTTGCCATAGGGACGGTTGCAAGGGAGCTCTCATCAATCATCTCCGTCCACGTCTACAAGTTTGAGGACGGGGTACCTGTGCCTGACACCGATGCCGTGTATGAAATATACAAAAAGCTAAGCCTCCACCTCTCAGGAGGCTCAGGGCCTCACGACCAACTCCTTGTAAGAGGGGAGTTTGAGCAGGGGCTCTACAGCGGGGATATAGTCTTCGCGCCGTTATCCCCGGTAGGCGCATTATATGTTTTGGTGACTTCTCCGCTGAGGGCTCCAGGCATCTACGACATAGGGGAAGCAGAGTCTGCTAGTTTAATGCTTGAAGGCGGGTACCGTGTTTCCAGTAAGATAATAGGGTTGCTCAGCAGCATCCTCGATACTCTGCCGCTTGAGGGTAGGGTTGTGAGGATTAAGATATGGTTTATCAACGCACCCCACCTCTTCTTGTTCACTGAGAACATTAAAGCTTACGACCAGCGTTTCATGGTTAAGGAGCTTGCCGAAGGCTTCCAGCAACTCGAAGAAGCCTCCCAGGCCCTCCTGAGGAAGGGTGTCGATGTCTCATTCGGCTTCACGGTACTAGGCCTATACCATCCGGCGAGGTACACGCTTACAGAGAAAGGTGAGGTGGAGAGCGCTTCCCTCGTTGATCTAGATGAATTCGGTGTAATAGCGGTAGCCAAGATGGATGCTGACTTGTTCGGCGAGGTGAGAGGACTCTATTCAATGTTCCCGAGCAGGCTTGTTACCTTGTCAGATCTTGTCAATACCGTTGTCGCCGGCAAGGCATACTTTAAAGCCGCTGAGATTGCGAGAGGAATCACTGTATCCGGTGAGAGGGGTAATCTTGATGTGATACCGCTCTACGCCGGTGGCGACGACGTAACAATCTACGGTAAGTGGAGTCATGTAGTATATTATGTCAGCCTTCTCGGCAAGGAGATAAGAAGGGCTTTACCACCACTATCCCTCTCCATCGGCGTGTCTCTAGGCGATTCCAAGGAGCCCTTGCTACATCTCTACAAGTGGGCTGTTCATCTACTTGAAGAGTACGCAAAAGCCGTTAGAGCATCATGTGTCATCGGGGCTCCATACAGGGTCTTATACCCCAGCAAACCCCAGCAGAACGGTCGGGAGGCGATTTACAGTGTCATACCCTTGGAGGGACCATCAAGATTCTACAAGTGGGTCGAAGACCCGATAGCCGGCTGGAACCTAGACCTCCTCGGGAGACTGTTAGAAGGGCTCATAGGCGTTGAGAAAGGCAACTGGAGAAGCGAGCTTGAGGACCTGGGTAGAGAGCTCTACATCCTCCTCACCATCGCGAACGAGTACGAGGAGGCCTTAAGCCTTTACGAGGAAGCCAAGAGAGGAAAAATAGGGCTTGGTGATTATAAGGCCAGGATACTCCCAATAGAAATCTATTACGCCTATGCGTGGAGTCGCAGGAAGGAGGAGCTTGCCCGTCTCAAGAGGCTGTTCGAGGAGATAGAAGCAGCGGGAGAGAAAGCTAGACCATTGCTCCTCCAGTATCCCGACGACATTGTCGCGGGGAGAAGCGTGGAGGAGGCTCTAAGGCTCCTCCTCGGGGCTAAACCGGTATTAGACCTAGTCGTGCTCGCACTCAGAAGATATGAGGACTCCGTCAAGCCCTCTAAATTAATCGAGAGGAGATAGGGTGTGAGCTCCAGGCCGAGAGCACTGATTGTCAGCGCGTGGGGTGATCCATCCCAGTGGGAGTCCGTTGAGTATAGGATAAATCTCTACAACATCAAGGCGCGCAAACCCTTAGGCTGGAGATTTTTAGCCGAGAAGGCTTACGGGGCTAGTGGTTGGGCTATCTCATCGCAGAGCACGACGATCGCCTTAGCATGCTTCTTCAGGGGGTTCGCGGACGTTAAGGCTCTGGTCTTCGGCCTTGACAGCCTGGCCGATCTGCAGGACGTCGAATGCGCGGCGAAAGGAGTTAGGGAATGCGCTGATGAAAAGTATAGGGGTTTCCTGGAGGGTTTTGTAAAAGATGTTATGGGTAAGGGGTGCAACCTCGACAACTATGATGGGCTAATAGAAATCGCTCTCACACCAGCCATGGGGAGTTTCCACGGCTATAAATTCAATGGTAGCCCAATCCACATATTCAACAAGGCTTTCATTAAGATCATGGAGGAGTTGGAGAAATTCAACCCTCGTTTTGTAATCCTAGACGTAAGCCATGGGGTAAACTATCAGACTATAGCAGTTAACTACGCTACGCTCGCCGCAGTCTCGCTAGTCAACTCGTTGAATAGAATTAAAGGGCGTCACGAAATACTCCTCGACATAGTGAACTCCGAACCTCTACCTGGGAGAAGGCGGCGGTTTAAACAAGACAAATCAGAGGGGAATAAGGAGGTTAAAACAGGGCTGAACATCCTCGATGTGAGCGGTATTGCTGAAGCCTTCGAGTTTGTGAGCGGGTTAACCCAGGCCATACGCCTCAGGGTGCCCGTTAGAGAGTTTTCGAGGATGCTAGAGGATGAAAAGCTGGAGGAGATCTGGAGGAAGCTAGTGGCTTTCGTAGCGTTGGTAAGCAGCGGGCTTGCGGGTCTTACATTCCCGGGAGCGTCAGACGAGGAGGGCGTCCCCCTAGGTTTTGATATATGCTCAGTTCAACCAGGCGGTGCAACTCTAAACGTGGAATATTCACCGAGTCTTCGAGATAGAGAAGTTAACTACGAGGAGGCCTCAACTAACCCGGTGCTATTGTATTCGCTCAGGAAGGCGGTTGCGGGCTTCCAGGAGGGAATATGCGGAGAGGGTGGTGAGATAGGCTTAAGCGATTACTTAAGAAGCATCGCCGGGTTACTAGAGAAAGCGGAGTTACCCCACATCAGCAGACTTGTCTCCATCGAGAACGTCAAGTGGGGGCTGACTATTGTAGCCCTCAAGAAGCTGTGGGGTGAATGCCGGCAGGATTTCGAGAAAGCTGTCAGAGAGAGGGGAAATCTGGGCCTCTCCAAGATAATTGACGACAGGGATGAGGAAGTTGAGGTCTCAAGCAGTTTACTCGAAGCTCTAAGGGGTGTCGGGAGGGCTGAGAAGGAGATGGAGGATTGCGGTAAATTCCTAGCGGAATTTACGGGTCGTCTCAAAGTGCCGGAAGTACCCTCTGATGTCGACGAGGAGATGCTGAGGAATATGATCGCCCATGCAGGCCTATCCTACAGCTTCATATCGAAGGTTCGGCTTAGGAGGAGAGGGGGAGACTACAATGTCGTCGGGCTTCTTTACAGACGCCACCTGGTGGAAGGCTTAATGAAAAAGCTGAAAAACTCCGGGTGATAGGAGTTGGGCTGCCGCCTAGGCCTGGTTCAGGAAATTCATCTCGGAATAGTCTCCCTGCCTCTACATGAGATGTCGTCCCATATAAGGGCTTGGCGAGAGTGGTTGAGAAAACTCTTGAGCCCTAAACCAGTTTTGTGATGGAATGCCCCTAGAGCTTTATGGGCTAAGCAAAGATTCATGCCACATTAGTAGACAGCTACAGCTAATGAAGTATGTAGGTATTTGAAGGTAAGACCATGATAAGAGCTGTCCTTGCATTTAGGGGGGCTTGTGGCAGTCAACTCGTCGAGAGATGCTCGTTGATCACGTGCGTCCAAAGGGGCTTCCTCAGCGAGGCCTGGGTAAAGTGCCCTACCAGCGATGATATGCTCCTCGACGTGGAGTCGGCTCTGAACAAAGGGTATCTGCTCGAGGAGGTATCATTCCTGACGGGGGTGAAAGTGAAGGGGTATATGATTAGCAGGGAAATCGTCGAGAACAATATTCTCCAAAACCTCTTCGTTGACGGTGAGGTGGCATTCGAGTACAACAAACCAGTGAGCGAGTGGGCTTTTAAACTAGATGTAGCAAGGCTGACCATAGATCTCACGACCCGTAAGGCGACAGCATTATTGGCAAGACCTGTAAGCGTGGAAACGCTCTTCGACCTGGCCTTAAGGCTGTTGAAGCCTAAAAGAATACCGCCATAACCCACACCCTTACCAAAGATTTCCTATGAAGGATATAATGTAACCCA